>Ga0208246_1000155_pt1 | contig 64330 bp, 70 predicted proteins | sample RifOxyD2_FD_184039 | JGI IMG/M metagenome (GOLD analysis project Ga0208246, IMG submission 184039) | Soil microbial communities from Rifle, Colorado - Rifle Oxygen_injection D2 (SPAdes) | ecosystem: Environmental > Terrestrial > Deep subsurface > Rock core/Sediment | place: Rifle, Colorado... | reverse complement strand
TTTGGAGTGCGGATAGTGCTGCTCATAAATAACATTATCGTTTGCATCGATCAACGATACATCGAGAATATTAGGATTTTGAAAAAATGTACGTATGGTATCGCTGAGCATATCTTGCTGATCGAATGTCAGATAGGTTGAAATAACGGGTTTGAGAGTTTGGGTAACCAGTTCAATCTTCGACCTTTCACTTTCATTGAGAACCGAAGAGACATTGACGTGAATAAAAACATAAATAGGGGTAATAACCGCAATGTAAAGCAGCCAAAATACCCACGCGAATTTTCCGATAAGAGAGTGTGTCATCATAATCCAATGTGTAGTAACATAAATTAATCATATATAAGTATTAGTTAATTTTGCATTAATTTTGGTACAATTTGCCCATATTGTATACGAGAGAGCTGATGAAATTTTATTATTCCTTGCTGAGTCTTCTTTTTATCTCCTGCACCGTTACTGCATCGGATGATGATTTTTCATCACTGTTAAATGAAGTGACGGGGATTGCCACCAAAACCAAACTCAACATCGATTATCAGCCCTCCGTTGTCTCCGTTTTACATGCCGATAAGCTTAAAAAAATCGGTATCCGCAATCTGCATGAAGCGATCGGGTTGCTTCCGGGGATCGAAACATCGATTCTCCATACGGGGTGGAAAAAGGTCATTATTCGCGGAGCGCACAACCCCGATACCTTTGTTTTTGACAAATATAAACTCTATATCGACGGGGTAGATGTCGGAAGCGATCTTTACAGCACCAGCTACTTTTATCTCGATTTTCCGGTTGAGCTGATCGAACGTATCGAAGTACTTCGCGGGTCGGCTTCGACGATTTACGGTCCGGGAGCGTTCAGCGGTGCGATTAACGTCATCACGAAAAGTACGCAGAGTGGAACGAGTGATGCGGTATTCGGCTCAATAGGGAGCTATGATTATACCAAAGCCGGATTTGTCAAACATCTCAATATCGGTGAATGGAATGTCGGAATCGACAGCTACCATCAGCACAGCAACAAAACATTAGATGCAGGCAGTTCATTTGTCTCCTCAAATGAACTGGCATATTCCCGTACAGATTACAACAGCTTAGAAAATTTCGAAGATTATTCGATTGGTGTTACGGCAAAAAACAGCGATTTTACCTTGATAGCCCGATACAAATCGGAAGTGACCGATAACTTTTACGGGCTAAACGAAACGCTTGAACCGGTAACTGGCGGCTATCAGCACAATCAAAGCGGTATTTTTGAAGTGCAAAACAGACACCCCCTCGATCATGATCTGAATTTGGAGACGAAAGTCGGAGTGAACTATTACGCTTTTACGTTTGATTCGACGGTGTATCAAGATTATGGCGGAAGCGGTATGATTTTACGGATGAATCCGACCTATCGCCAATTAAATACCTATTTCGATATGAACCTGAAGGGGGAAAATTGTGAAGACCATGCGTGGATGATCGGGATCGGTGCACAAAAGATTAATACGCTGGAGAACGTCTTTGGTGCTACTGTACGTATGCAGCCAGACAGCGGTCCATTTTTCGCCAGCCCTTCTTTGGTGTATATGGAGGGACAATACGGGTTTTTGAATGGCGATAATGATCAATGGATCAAATCTGCTTACGTTCAGGATATCTATTCGATCAACAACGATTGGGACCTCTCTGCCAATGTGCGGTTAGATAATTACGCCTTGTTTGAAACCATGTCCAGTTACCGTTTGGGTACCGTCTATCGGCTTGATGAGGGTAATATCTTCAAAGCGGTTTATGGACGCTCCTACAGAGCCCCTTCGTACGTCGAAGCATTTGAATCGGCACAGGAAGGGTTAAAAAACGGAAATCCGAATTTGACTCCGGAGCTGATCGACACCTATGAACTGGCATATACCCATAAAAATGAGTCTACGATTATACGTACAAACCTGTTTTACTCGGTTATGCAAGATGTGATTGACCGTATAGAAGATGAACCACCCTCTTTTGTCGGGGATTATGCCAACCATAAACAGCGCAACGCCAAAGGGGCAGAGCTGGAGTTTACCCGCCGCTTCGGAAACGGGTCTGAATTGATGGCAAATCTCTCCTATGTGAAAACAGAGTATTTTTCGCCCAGCTATACCAATCCGGTGTTATTTCAAAGTCCTGAGATTTCTGAGGTGTTGAGCAAGGGGTATTTTCTCTATCCGTGGAGTGAAGCATTGAGTTTTAATACGGCATGGTATTACAGCGGTCCTAAAAAGGGATATGATCGTGATAACACTGGTAATGGAGTAACCTACGATTCCACAATGATTATCGATCAGACAATAGCGTATGACATGGATGAATCTTCGACCGTAACGGTGAGTGCTAAAAATCTTTTTAATGAACCGGTGATTTACCCGTCGTATCAAGGGAAAAATGAGGGGTTGCGACGTGAAGGGCGTAATTGGCTGGTAACGTATGAGAAAAGGTTCTAAACTTTAGTGTTGGGTTTTATTTTTTGAGGGAGTTTGAAACGTGGTGGTGGCCAATCTCGGAATCGAACCAAGGACACAATGATTTTCAGTCATTTGCTCTACCGACTGAGCTAATTGGCCACGTTTGTGAGGGTGAAATTATAGCTTCACAAGCTTAAAAATAAGCTTAAAGCCGCTTAAACGACTATTTCGTCGCTTTTGCCAGCTCTTTAAATAGATTGCCCCGTTCTGCATACGAGCTAAATTGATCCAAACTCGCCGCCGCAGGGGAGAGCATCGCGATGCTGTGGCGGTTGTGTTTCTTGCTGATCTGCTCTACTGCCACATCGAGGGTACGACAGAGAACGCAGGGGATATCGTATTGCTTACAGAGTGCTTCGAGACGGAGAGCATTAGCACCGATTGCATAAACACTCAGATCGTACCGTTTAAGCGGTGTAAAGAGCTCTTCGAGTTCTACCCCTTTATCATCCCCTCCTAAAACCAAATGGATCGGATAATCGCTGTAGGTACGCAGAGCGGCTAATGTCGCATCGATGTTGGTTGCTTTGGAATCGTTAACCCAGAGGCGATCACGAGCATCACGGAACTCCTCTTGACGGTGAGGATCAAGGATAAAGGCATTGATACGGTCATAATCACAACGGTCGTAGAGAATTTTATCAATCCCCATCGCGATCATGGCATCCATCAAAAATGCCCCTTTGAATTTAATTTTGCTTGCGTCAAACCCGAAATATGCCGCTAGGTCTTTCTCATCTTCATAGACGATTTTAAACCCTTTTGTCGGGGCATCGGCAAACATCTTCGGCAAAATGACCGCTTCACCCTCTCTCATCATCGAGAGAGGCTTTAATTTGGCGTTGTAATACTCTTCCATACTCCCATGCCAGCTAACGTGATCGGGGGTAACGGGGAGGAGGGCATAGATGTTGGGGCGAGCTACGTTGTTGTAGTGCATACTGAACGAACTCGTCTCCAAAATCCAGATCGGGGCATCGGGTGACAAGTCGGCGAGGGGCGTTCCGATGTTGCCGCCGCTGATAGCCCCTTTATCGCCTAAGAGATGTTCAACCATTTGGGTTGTCGTTGTTTTACCGTTGGTACCGCTGATCCAGATCGAGAACGGCATCTGCGGGGCAAAAAAATCGTATTCACTGATGAGGTGAGTCGCTTTTTGAATTAACGTATGCGACGGAGGAAAACCGGGGGAGGGGATCTCATGGGTAAAGAGACGGGTATCAAACTCGCTGATCGGTTTGAGGGAGTTACCCTCTTCATCGACAAAGGGGACGGTGATTTTGTCATCGAAAAATGTACAAGGGCCGAAGTGTTTTGCGATGGCACGGGTTGTTTTCCCGTAGCCGAAACAGGCGATGTTTTGAGTTTTCATTAGCGAATCTTTAGAGTAATAAGTGCAAAGATATTAGAGAGGAGCGAGATAATCCAGAAACGGACGATAATTTTGTTCTCCGCCCACTGTTTCATCTCAAAATGGTGATGGATCGGTGCCATCAAAAAGACCCGTTTTTTACGAAGTTTATAACTTCCGACCTGCAAAATAACGGAGACGGTTTCGATGACAAAGATAAGTCCGATAAGGATAAGGAGGATTTCACTTTTTCCGATGATTGCCATATAGGCGATAAATGCACCGATAGTGAGAGAACCGCTATCTCCCATAAAGACTTGTGCGGGATGGCAGTTAAACCACAAAAAGCCCAGCAGTGAACCCATCAGCGCACTGGCAATGATCATCACTTCCCCCGCAGGAATTTTAGGCATCAAAAGGTAGTGGGCGAGTGCGGCATTCCCTACAATATAGACGATGATGCTCAGTGAGAGTAGTGCAAAAATCGAAGGAACCGTTGCCAATCCATCTAGCCCGTCGGTGAGGTTGACGGCGTTAGAGGTAGCGATAATGACGAACACCCAAAAAGTGACGCTCCATCCCCCCATGTCAAAAAGACTCGATTTGATAAACGGAACATAAAATCCCGTTTCGAGTTTGGCGACATAGATCAAAAACAATCCTATGGCAATTCCGAAAATTACTTGGAGGGTGAGTTTGGCACGTGCGCTGAGCCCCGCGAGGTTGTCGCCCCCTTTGATTTTTCCCCAATCATCGGTAAATCCGATATAGGCGTAAAAGACAAGGGTAAGTAGTCCGCCGATGACGAAAGGGTTCATAACATTGACCGTCAGTAAAGAGGCGATAACGGTGGCGGCAACAAAGACGATCCCTCCCATGGTCGGGGTTTTAGCTTTTCCCTGATGGGCGCTGACGTATTCGTTGATCGGCTGCACACGTGCAGAGCGTTGCGCCCATGCGATAAAGCGGGGCATAAAAAAGAGGGTGAGAAGCATTCCGATGAAAAAAGCGACCCCTGCGCGGAGGGTAATATACTGAAATAGATTAATGCCGAGAGTCTGGTGAAACCAATATAACATTCTATGAACTCTTTGTGATTAAATTTTAAAAGCAATGCAAAAGTGACATTTTAATATAATCCCCCAAAAGTTTGATTAATCGAAGGAGCCAATTTGAGCAAAAAAACCGTTTTGGTCATTACAGATGGCATCGGTTACTCGCCTAAATGCGATTTTAATGCCTTTCACACTGCCAAGAAACCGACGTATGATCGATTATTTAGCGAAGTTCCCTACTCTTTGATCGATACGTTCGGTTTGAGCGTCGGTCTCCCCGAGGGGCAAATGGGTAACTCCGAAGTGGGACATATGTCGATCGGAAGCGGTCGGGTATTGTATCAGGATCTGGTCAAAATCTCTCTTGCCCTTGAGGAGGGAAAGTTTGCCCAAAATGAAGTCTTTGCCTCATTACTCAAAACCAGCAAGCGACTTCATCTGATTGCTCTGATGTCCGATGGAGGTGTCCATTCTCATATCGATCACATTGCAGGAGTGGCGGAGATCGCTGCCGAAGCGGGAAAAGAGGTGTGGCTCCATCTCATTACGGACGGGCGTGATGTGGCTCCCACTTCGGCAAAACTTTTTTTACATACGATCAATGCACACGGCTATCCGAATGTAAAAATTGGTTCAATCGGCGGGCGATTTTTCTCTATGGATAGAGATAATCGATGGGATCGTGTCCAGAAAGGTTATGATGCCATCGTATGTGCTACCCCTAAAAGCGAACAAAGTGTTGCCGATTACATTGAAAATGCCTACGCTGACGGAGAGAGCGACGAGTTTATTACGCCGAGTGCATTTTACGGATATGAGGGATTTAAAGAGGGGGATGCTGTTTTAACTCTCAACTTCCGAAGCGATCGGATGCGTGAGCTCACGACTGCGATCGGAGATAAAGAGTTCAGTGGATTTGATCGAACATTTGTTCCGACCCATTTGGCCACGATAACGCAGTACGATAAAAATTTCCCTTATCCGGTATTGTTTCCGAAAGATGCCCCTGTCAATACCTTAGCCGAAGTGATTTCGCGTGCGGGATTGCGGCAGCTTCATACGGCTGAAACCGAAAAATATGCCCATGTCACTTTTTTCTTTAACGGCGGTATCGAAGAGCCGTATGAAAATGAGACACGGGTATTGATCCCAAGCCCGCAGGTGAAAACGTATGATATGCAGCCTCAGATGAGCGCACCCGAAGTGGGTGATGCCGTGGTAAAAGCGATGGATGAAGAGATTGATTTTGTCGTCGTCAACTTCGCTAACGGCGATATGGTAGGACATACGGGTAATTTTGAAGCGGCGGTAAATGCGGTCGAAGCGGTGGATACAGAACTTGGTCGGATTATTGAAGCGGCCAAACGTAACGATTACTCGCTTGTCATCACCTCCGATCACGGTAACTGCGAAGAGATGCGCGACGATGCGGGAAATATGCTTACCAATCATACGGTTGGAAAAGTATGGTGTTTTGTGATGGCAGAGGGAGTAATCGAAGTGCATTCGGGTGCACTGAATAACATAGCACCGACGGTTCTAAAATTGATGGAGCTTGAAATACCATCTGAGATGGATTCACCACTTATTTAACATAAAGGATAACAATGAAGTTTAGCGGTAAAAATGTATTGGTAACAGGTTCAAGCCGAGGAATCGGTGCGGAAGTGGCAAAAGTATTGGCAGGCTATGGCTTGAAAGTATGGATCAATTACCGAAGTGGAGCGGCAGCGGCGGATGCGGTGAAAGCGGAGATTGAATCAGCAGGCGGACAAGCTGCGGTTATCGGGTTTGACGTAGCGGACGAAGCGGCATTTGTGGATGCCATCAAAACGATTATCGATGCAGACGGGGAACTCTCGTATCTCGTAAACAATGCCGGAATCACCAACGATAAACTGGCACTGCGTATGAAGGCCGAAGAGTTTACCAGCGTACTCGATGCAAATCTCACATCAGCCTTTATCGGATGCCGTGAAGCGATGAAAGCGATGCGTAAACAAAAATTCGGAAGCATCGTTAACATGGCTTCCATCGTCGGTGAAACAGGCAATGCGGGACAAACCAACTATGCAGCCTCTAAGGGGGGGATGATTGCAATGACGAAAAGCTTTGCCATCGAAGCGGCGACCAGCGGTATTCGTTATAACTGTATTACTCCGGGCTTTATCGCTACCGATATGACCGATGAACTCAAAGAGGAAGTGAAAGCGGCATTCACCGCAAAAATCCCGATGGCCCGTTTCGGAAATGCTAAAGAGGTCGCGGAAGCAACAGCTTTTTTACTCAGCGATCATGCGAGCTATATCACAGGAGAGACCCTCAAAGTTAACGGCGGAATGTTTATGTAATTAGGGACTTAAAGGGAAAACTTTCCCTCTTAAGTAAAATATGTTATAATTTCGCGATTTTATTCATAGGAACAGGAGCTATTATGGCACTTTTGGAAGATATTAAAGAAGTAGTGGTTGAGCAACTCAGCGTTAACCCGGACGAAGTTAAAGAGAATTCTAAATTCGTAGAAGATCTTGGTGCTGACAGCCTTGATGTTGTTGAATTGGTAATGGCTCTTGAAGAGAAATTCGATATCGAAATCCCTGATGACGAAGCGGAAAAAATCCAAACTGTTCAAGATGTAATCAACTACATCGAAAGCAAAAACTAAAAACCGTTATCGAGGTCTTCCTCGATAAAGCAAATTTATTTTATGGTCTAAGATATTGGCTTAATGGAGCCAAAGTTTCAGACCATCCACCATCAGGAGAGAATGTGAAAAGAGTAGTAGTAACCGGAATGGGAATGATCAATGCTGTTGGTCATGATAAAGAGAGCTCATTCAAAGCAATTTGTGAAGGCGAATGCGGGATCGATATGATCACGATTTTCGATGCTTCGACACAAAGTGCACAAATTGCCGGTGAGGTGAAAAACTTCGATCCTGAATCGGTTATGGATGCCCGTGAGGTTAAAAAAGCGGATCGTTTTATCCATCTTGGTATTAAAGCGGCGCAAGAGGCAATGGCAGATGCTAATTTTCCTGAAGATTTTAACAAAGAGCGTTTTGGTATCGATGCGGCATCGGGAATCGGCGGATTACCGTCGATTGAGCGTAACTCGATTATCCTTGAGACCAAAGGGCCTCGTCGTATCTCTCCGTTCTTTATTCCGGGGGCTTTAGTCAATATGCTCGGCGGATTCATCACGATTGATCACGGCTTGCAAGGGCCAAACCTCTCAGCGGTAACCGCATGTGCGGCAGGAACCCACGCCATTAGTGAAGCGGCAAAAACGATTATGATCGGCGGTGCGGATCAAATGCTCGTGGTTGCGGCGGAGTCGGCGATTACCGGTGTCGGTATCGGCGGATTTGCATCGATGAAAGCCCTTTCTACACGTAATGATGATCCAAAACACGCATCACGACCGTTTGATGCGGAGCGTGACGGGTTTGTTATGGGTGAGGGTGCGGCGGCATTGGTACTCGAAGAGTATGATGCGGCAGTAGCGCGCGGAGCACGTATTTATGCTGAGCTTATCGGATTCGGTGAGAGCGGTGATGCAAACCATATCACGACACCAAGCCTTGAGGGGCCTCTTCGTGCTATGCAAGCGGCACTCAAAATGGCGGGAAATCCGAAAGTTGATTATGTCAACGCACACGGAACCAGTACACCGACGAATGACAAAAACGAAACGGCTGCTCTCAAAATCGCATTCGGCGGAAAAGAGAATTGTCCGCCTGTAAGTTCGACGAAAGGTCAAACAGGACATTGTCTCGGAGCAGCCGGCGGTATCGAAGCGGTTGTCAGTATTATGGCAATGCGTGATGGTATCATCCCTCCAACTATCAACTACGTTAACCCGGATGAAAACTGCGATTTGGATATCGTTCCGAATGCGGCACGCAAAGCAGAACTCAATATTGTTATGTCTAACTCATTTGGATTTGGCGGCACTAACGGTGTCGTTATTTTCAAAAAAATATAAGAGGGCAAGCCGTTGGCTACCTATTTAGATTTTGAGCAGAATATTCGTCAAATCCAAGAGGAGATCATTGCCGCAGAAGTGCGTTATGATCACCACGCGGTAGAGATCCTAAAGCAGGATTTGGACAAAGAGGTTCAAAAAACCTATGCCAATCTCTCTCCGTATCAAGAGCTTCAGCTCGCGCGTCATCAAGATCGTCCGTATGCCCTTGATTACATCAATCTTCTGTTAGATAAAAAATACGAGATTCACGGAGATCGTCATTTCCGTGATGATCTCTCCATTATTTGTTATATGGGTACTATCGGGGATGAGCGTGTGATGGTTATCGGCGAACAAAAAGGGCGCGGAACCAAAAACAAGCTCAAACGAAACTTCGGTATGCCTCATCCGGAAGGGTACCGAAAAGCACTACGTGCTGCAAAAATGGCAGAGAAGTTTAATATTCCACTCCTAATGCTGATTGACACTCCGGGTGCCTATCCGGGTCTTGGGGCTGAAGAGCGTAATCAGAGTGAAGCAATTGCCCGTAACCTGATGGAGCTTTCCAATCTTAATACCATTACGGTATCGGTCGTTATCGGCGAAGGGGGAAGCGGCGGAGCGTTGGCGATCGGTGTGGCTGACCGCCTTGCTATGATGCGATACTCTGTATTTAGCGTTATCTCTCCTGAAGGGTGTTCGGCGATTCTTTGGAATGATCCGACCAAAGTGGAAGCGGCAACCAAAGCCCTTAAAATCACCTCTGCCGATCTCAAAGAGCTTGACTTGATTGATGATATTATTGATGAGCCGTTGATCGGTGCCCATCGTGATAAAGAGGGTGCTGTTAAAGCACTTAAAGAGTATTTTTTAGGAGAAGTGGCCAAACTCAGAACGTTGAGTGATGAAGAACGTCTTGAAAAACGCTATAATCGTCTCGTCGGTGTAGGGCAATATTCCGAATAAGGTTTTTCCTTATTCTTCCCCTTTTTTCTCTTTCTCTTTTTTCTCCGATTTCAACCGTTTCATTTTTTTTGCCTCTTTTGAATAAGCGATCAACTCTTCCGTCGTATGCAGTGATGTTGGAAGAAGTTTGAGGGTACGTTTGAGTAGTTTAGTTGTTGTCATCGCATCGGAGAGGGCGCGATGGTGTGTGGCATCACGATAAAGAGAAAGTTGCTCATTGAGATAGGCTAAGCCGTAGCGTTCGGATTCAAAGGTACGTTCGGCCAAATCTATCGTACACAATGAACGATTTAGAAGCCGCTCAAGTCCCACCCGCTCCATCATGGCAGAGACAAAATTATAGTCAAATTTGGCGTCATGTCCTACAAATACGGCATCTCCCAAAAAGAGGCGAAATTCTCTCATTACCTTTCTAAGAGAAGGTGCTTTGAGAGTTTGTTCCGTTGTAATCCCCGTAATATCTTGAATTTGATCGGAGATATCGGTGCAATAAACCAAACTCTCGTAGGTATCAAGTATTTTTCCGTTTTGGAGTTTAACCGCACCGATTTCAATAATTTGATGATGGGACGGTTTGGAGCCGTTGGATTCAACATCAACGATACAAAAGAGGGTATCTTCAATTGGGGTTAACGCTGTTTGGAATCGATAATACTCGTTATGCAGAACAATATTCATACCTTGAGCTTTGAGAAGTTCTAACGCTAGATCGCTATCACTCCCCAACAATGCTTCAAATTCCCCTTTTGGGATCCCGTTTTTCGTTAATCGAACAAGTACTTTAGGATCGAATACCTTCACGCTTTGGCCTTTTTGATAAAAGAGGCAACACGCTGAGGATCTTTTTTTCCATAAGAGGCTTCAACCCCGCTGCTCACATCGACACCGTAAAAACCGTAAGGTTTTAAATCGGCGACATTCTCGGGATTCAATCCTCCTGCGAGGATAATTTTAGAACAGTCAATCCCCTCAAACCATTCAATATTTAGCCGTTTTCCACTGCCGCCGAAGCTTTCGCAATACGCATCAACAAGACGATACTCATCAGCATACTCAAAAATATCTTCTCTTTTTTGCGCACGGATAACACGTAATGATGGGAAATTAACCTGAGTGAAAAAATCTTTCTCTACATCAAAATGAATTTGTGCGAGTGTGCAACCTGTCTCTAAACACATGGAACGGATAAATTCGGGTGTTTCATTGACAAAAAGGGCGACTTTATCGACAAAAGGAGGGAGTTTTTCGATAATCTTTTTTGCATCAGTGGGAGTGATATAGCGTGGAGACTCAGGATAAAAGACAAACCCTAGGGCATCTGCTCCCGCATGGATAGCGAGGAGGGCATCTTCCAGATTGGTGATTCCACAGATCTTGACTCTCATACTTTGAGGCTATCAATTGCAGTTTTATAATCCTCAGCACCAAACACATAGCTTCCGGCGACACACACATCAACACCTGCATCTTTAAGCTCTTGTATATTGGAACTTCCAACCCCGCCGTCGATTTCAATCAAGCAGTTTGGATTGATGGAATCGCGAAGTGTTTTGAGGCGTCTGATTTTGTTCACAACATTAGAGATAAACTTTTGTCCGCCGAATCCCGGATTGACCGACATAACAAGAACCATATCGATATCAGCGAGGAGATATTCTACCGCTTCGGCTGGGGTATGAGGGTTGAGGACGATTCCCGGTTTGATACCGAGGGATCGTATATGCTGAACAAGACGGTGGGGGTGCTTCTCTTCTTCGATGTGAAAGGTAATGTATTCAGGTTTGAGTGGGGCAAAAAGATCGACAAAAAAGGTGTTGTTTTGTACCATAAGATGGATATCAAGGGGTTTAGTGGCTGACGCGGCAATAGCACTGACGACAACGGGTCCGATAGTGAGGTTGGGGACAAAGTGCCCATCCATCACATCGACATGCACCAAATCGCATCCAGCGTCACAAATGGCACGGACATCGCGCGCTAAATTACCAAAATCGGCAGAGAGGACACTGGGGGCAACGAGCATGATGTACACCTTTACAAAATGTTTTCGTTATTTTAGCGAAAAAGATTTGCAGCTAGCTTTGGCACTCTTACCTTGTCAGGAAAAAGATGAAATTACTTCCTTCAAAACGCAAATTAACTTGAACCCCTTTTTTGTTTTGCGCCATTTCCATAAGAGAATTGACATCTGCATAGGTACGAGGAAGGGTAATATCGACACGGTTTTTTTTCTCACCTAAGAGGGCTTTTGCACGTCCGCCGATAATGTTTACAAACTCTGCCAAGGAGTCAAGTATCGCCTCTTCGTCTTCGCTATCCTCTCCAATGAGAAGCGAACATGCTTTTTTGGCAATATCTTTAGGAAAGATGAGGATAATCATTCCGTCTAAATCGCCGTAAAATCCGATGGAACTGGCGTATTGATGTGCGGCGTTTTTAATTTCCAACGTCTGGATGTTCATTGACTCTTTAACTGCTTGCGCATTGGTCATCATAGCAATCGTCGAAACAGTGGCATCGATAAAACCGGGAAGCTCATTAATAAGTGCTTTGGTCAGGGTTCGAACCTGTTTGGAGGCGGAAGCACTGCTCCCGCCGAGTTCTTGTAATAGATCTTTATTTTTGAGAATATCTTCCATCTGATCAAAAAACATGATTCCTGCATCTTCGAGATCGTTTTTAAAACTTTGCGGTGTTTTTTCAAATGTTAACCCGACAAAACAAATAGAAGCGTTATATTCGGCCGCAGATGAGGCGAGTTTTGTGAAGAAATTAAGGGCATGGACATTCATTGATACCACTTTATAGGCATCAAAAATAAAGAGACGAAATCCGACGTTGAGGGAGTTGTTATGATAGGCAATATTAAACGTATTGGTGATTTCGGCATCTAAAAAATTGGCAATGGTATAAATGATGGCATTGCCGGTAACACGGGTTGCAATTTTTTGACCGAATAATCCTAAGTAGGTCTCTTCGATAATGGCATAGTAGAGATCGGGATTTTGTTTTTTTTCTTCAAACTCTTTTTTACTTTGGGCGATAACGGGATTATGACCGTAATCGAACAACTCAATCGCCATAGCGGAACGTTGCGAAGCGTCTTCATTGTACAAAAGGACGGTTTTAGAGTCGTTTTTATTGGTAGGTACAAAGAGCTCGGCAATTTTTTCGGTACGGAAAAGAGAAAAAGTGAGATTGCTACCGTAAAATTTATTGATCGTAATGAATTTAGCGGAGTCGTAGTCGCATAAACCGACCGCTATATGTTTATGAGATCGGATACTGTCCAAAAGACGAATAAAAACATCCAAACCGTTTTTATTGAAAAAAATAACTTTTTTCAAGGAGACCAATAGCATATCGATGTTAAGGGATTCGGTCGCTTTGATATCATCGATGGTAAGAAAGGAGGGGGCATTATTCCCATCTAAAAATCCTTGCGGGTGGAAAACGGCAATGCGCCCCTTAACCGTTGGTCTCATCGTACTCCACCACCTGCATAAAAGATTCGTATATTTCTTGGACAAATTCAATTTGAAACTCAACGAATTCGTTCAGCCCTGCCTCGACATAGGTGCTTTGGCTTAATTCATAAAAGAGCAATAAATGCATCCATTGCGCCAAGATTTTGTCATTTGCCTCCAACTCTTGATCCAATCCGGATGAGGCATGGACGATGCGGCTGATTGCCGGAGATATTTCCCATTTTAGTGCGATTTCGGTACAAATATCAAACAAACTCATTTTAGTGAGTCGGTGAAGAATAGTATTGTAATCCAACGCTTTAACGCTTCTGAGCTGCTCCACTTCACTTTTGTATTCACCGAAGAGGGCATCGCAGACAATAATACTGGCCGGCAAAAGGGTAATAGCACTTTCGTTGTCATGATTGAGAAGATTGAGATGGGTAAGGATTTTTGCCCATTTGCGACTGAGGGAAGCCTGTAAATCATAAAACGCTTGAGAACTGAGGTTAAAAAGTCCCCACTCTTTTGGAGCCAAAAGGGTCATTAAGTAATTGTATAAAATTTGTTGCGCCGTTGAAATTCCGAGGATACTGAAGATTTGGGATAAATCGCTTACTTCATTACGAAACCCGTAGATAGGACGGTTTACCAAGGTTCTGAGATAGAGTTTAAGAGCCGGATCTTCTTCGGCACATTTGGCCGCTTTGGTTAAATCACCGACCCGTACGTAATCAAGTGTTTGCTTGACGACAAAAGGGGCGGGGGGGATATTTTGGATGTAAAGCAAAATTTGTTCTTGAGTAACCACGTATCACAGCATCCGATCTTAATTATTTTTAAAGTCCGCTAATTGTAATCGCGGTTTGATTAAAGGAGCCTTTATAGGAGGTTAATCCGTTGCTTAAGGTAAACTTTGGGTTTACTGCGATAAAATTCGCAACTAAAATTTACGCAAGGAGCCTCAAAATGGCAAGAAAATGTGCTATTAGCGGTAAAGGCCCAATGAGCGGAAACAATGTTTCTCACGCGAAAAATAGAACTAAGCGTCGTTTTTTACCAAACCTTCGTACTGTTCGCGTAACGCTTGAAGACGGTACTACCAAAAAACTAAAAATCGCTGCTTCTGAACTTCGTACATTGAAAAAAGATTCGTAAACGTCCCCCAAAGGGTATACGTTGAATCTTATTCAAAAGTTACAGAAATTTCTCAATTGGGAGCCTTCTCCCAAACCTGACATCACGTTGAATGCTGAGTTATACGCTCAGTTTCTCCCTTTTAGAACCCCCCTGATTTTAATCCAGCTCTGTATGATTTTCGGTACGCTCGGCTATATGTACATCGAAGGGCACTCTCTTATCAATGCACTTTTTCAAACCGGTTATACTTTTACCACGGTTGGATTCGGATCATTGGGAGAAGGGGAGTTTACTCCGCTAGGAAAACTTTTTACGATTACATTGATCATTTTTGGATTTGCGGTATTTACCTTGGCTTTGGGGATTATTGTCGATGTTATTAATCGGGGAGAACTCAAGCGAATATTGAAGGAGAGAAAAATGTTGTATCGGATTGCCCGACTTAAAAAGCATTTTGTCATTTGTTATCATAATGAATATGCGGTGCAGGTGACAAAACAGCTTCGAGCGAATCAAATCCCTTTTGTTGTAATCGACCCGAGAGAAGATATGGAAGCATTGGCAAAACTGTATAAATATCCCTATTATATTCAAGCTGAACCCCATACGGAAGAGGCAATGTTGAAAGCACATTTGAGTTCCGCCAAAGGACTTATCACGTTGTCGAGTTCGATTGCGGACAATATTGCCCTTATCGCATCGGTGAGGCTTTTTGAAAAAGAGCATAAAATTCCTGCACCCTATTATGTCATCAGTTCGGCAGAGGGTGTGAACGATATCGATAAACTCAAAAAATTGGGTTCCGATACGGTGGTCTCTCCGACGAAGTTGACCGCGCAGCGTATCACGGCAATGGCCGCACGTCCCGACATGGAAAATTTACTCGAGCAGTTTTTATATAAAAGCGATACTCCGCTTGATATGGAAGAGGTATTTGTCCCTAAAACGAGCTGGATGGTTCTTAAAAAGCTCAAAGAGACCCATTTACGCGATATCGCAAACGTATCCGTTATCGGAATCACAAAAAAAGACGGCAAAATGATGCCGATGCCCAAAGGGGATGTTTTAGTTATGAGTGAGTCCAAACTGCTGGTGATCGGGACTCAAAAAGGGATTTTATTTACCAAAGCATTGGTGAAAAAACACGAAAAACCGGAGGAACTCAAATATGTATAATTTAAAAACTATTGAGGGCGGTGTGTGTGCGGCGAAAGGATTTTTTGCGGACGGCATTCACATCGGACTAAAAAAAGAGGGAGCTAAAGATCTCGCTTTTATCTATTCAGATAAACCGTGTGCGATTGCATCGGTCTTTACCACCAATAAAATGACGGCGGCTCCGATACGTCATTTTCGTGCACAAGGTGAGTTTGAAGGAAATTTTGTCCTCATCAACTCCAAAAATGCGAATGCCATGACAGGGCGAGCAGGAATCGATGACATTGACGACGTTTTATCGGCGGTGCAAAAGAGATTTCCCGTGATCCAAAACCCTGTGATGAGTTCGACGGGAGTTATCGGGGTACGTCTCCCGAAAGCGAAGATTATTGAAGGGGCGATGCATTTCGATCTTACCGCTCGCGAGGGGATCAATGCCTCTGAAGCGATTATGACGACCGATACCTTCTCGAAACGGATCGCTTATGAAGTGGTATTAGAGGATGGAAAATCGTTTCGACTCGGTGCGATGGCGAAGGGTGCGGGGATGATTAATCCGGCGATGGCGACAATGCTTTGCTTTATTACGACCGATGCGGCCGTCGATAAAGCAACCATGCAAAGCATCCTCGATGAGTGTGTTCATACGACGTTTAATGCGGCAAGCGTCGATGGGGATACCTCGACGAACGACACGGTTTTGGTCATTGCAAACGGCACAAGCGGAGCGTTTCATGCGGCAGCTTTCAAAGAGGCACTAGAGTCAATTATGCTCTTTTTAGCCAAAGAGATGGTGCGTGACGGCGAGGGGGCAACAAAGCTGGTCACCTACAAAGTAACGGGAGCGATCAACCACAAAGAGGCGGAGATCGCGGCGAAAGCACTGAGTAATTCACTCCTTGTCAAAACGGCATTGTTCGGTCAAGATCCAAACTGGGGGCGCATCGCATCAACGGTCGGTGCTAGCGGAATTATGTGCGATGAGGCATTTTTGAGCATCTGGTTTGATGATATCTGTGTCTATAAAAAAGGGGAGCTGTTGTTCGATGAAAAACTTGAACCGCTCGCCGCGAGCGTTATGCAAAAATCTGCTTTTACGATCCACTGTGATATCGGTCTGCAAGACGGTGAGTTTACCGCGTACGGATGTGATTTGGGGCACGAATACGTCAAAATAAATGCGGATTATCGCACGTAGTTTTAACCGTTACTAAAGTGATAGGTTGCTATAATCGCGATAATTTAACGGCAACAGGATAACTTAATGCGCGGATATAAAATTTTCAGCGGTTCAGCGTGTACCGAGTTTGCGGCGGAAGTGTGCAGAACCCTCGATGTTCCCCTCTCCAAAGCTTCAGTAAAACGTTTTAGTGACGGAGAGATTAACGTTCAAATCTCTGAAAGTGTTCGCGGACGTGATGTTTTTATCATCCAATCAACCGGTGCACCATCGAATGATAATTTGATGGAATTACTAATTATGACCGATGCCCTTCGCCGCTCTTCAGCTAACTCGATTACGGCAGTTGTCCCCTATTTCGGATATGCACGACAAGATCGTAAAGCGGCTCCTCGTGTTCCGATCACCGCGAAACTTGTTGCCGATATGTTTGAGACAGCGGGGATTGATCGCGTCGTGACGATTGATTTACACGCAGGTCAAATCCAAGGATTCTTTGATATTCCGGTTGACAACCTCTATGGGGCGATTATTTTTGAAGAGTATATTCGCTCTAAAAATCTTGCAAATCCTGTCATCGCTTCTCCTGACATCGGCGGGGTAGCGCGCGCCCGTTATTTTGCCGAAAAACTGGGTCTGGATATGGTTATTGTCGATAAACGTCGTGAAAAAGCGAACGAGTCAGAAGTGATGAACATTATCGGTGACGTTGCGGGTAAAGATATCATTATGATCGATGATATGGTCGATACCGCCGGAACAATGGTTAAAGCGGCAGCTGCTTTGAAAAAACGCGGAGCTACGTCGGTTATGGCATGTGCCACTCACGGTGTACTCAGCGGGAATGCGTATGAGAATATCAACAACGGTGAGCTCGATGAACTTGTTATTTCCAACACGCTCGTTCTTCGCGGACAAAGCGATAAAGTTAAAGTTTTAAGTGTTGCCCCTCTCTTCGCCGAAGTGATTCGCCGAGTTTATCATAATGAAAGTGTCAACAGTTTGTTTAGCTAATGGATAATATTCGCAACTTTTCAATCATCGCCCACATCGACCACGGCAAAAGTACGTTAGCCGATCGTATTATCCAAGAGTGCGGAGCGGTCAGTGACCGTGAGCTCAGTAAACAGATGATGGATACGATGGATATCGAGCAAGAGCGCGGGATTACGATTAAAGCACAAAGCGTCCGTTTGGATTACGTCAAAGACGGCCAGCACTATATCCTCAATCTGATTGACACTCCGGGCCATGTCGACTTTAGTTATGAAGTAAGTAAGTCACTTGCATCGTCCGACGGAGCCTTACTGATTGTCGATGCTGCGCAAGGTGTTGAGGCACAAACCATCGCGAATGTCTATATGGCGATGGAAAACAACCTTACTCTCATCCCCGTTATCAACAAAATCGATCTCCCCGCCGCAGAACCGGAACGGGTCGCCGAAGAGATTGAAACGACGATCGGGATCGATGCAACCGATGCGGTTATGATTTCAGCCAAAACAGGGGTCGGCATTCGTGAATTGATCGACGCGATCGTTGATCGTATCCCTGCACCTAGCGGTGATCCATTGGCAACGACGAAAGCGATTATTTACGACTCATGGTTTGATGCGTACCAAGGGGCTATGGCATTGGTGCGTGTATTTGACGGTGAGATCAAAATGGGTCAGATGATTAAGCTGATGCACAATGATGAAAATCATCAAGTGTTAGAGTTGATGTACCCTCATCCGCTTCGTCGCCAAAAAACGCAAGCGATCAAAGCCGGAGAGATCGGAATTGTCATTTTGGGGGTTAAAGAGGTGGGCTCTATCCGTGTCGGCGATACGATTACCGATGCACGAAATCCGACGCGTGAGCCGGTGGGTGAATACGCCCCTGCAAAACCGTTCGTATTTGCAGGGCTTTACCCTATCGATACCGATGAGTTTGAATCGGTGCGGGATGCCCTTGATAAACTCAAACTCAATGACAGTTCCCTCAGCTATGAACCGGAAACCTCCGTTGCTCTCGGTTTTGGGTTTCGTGTCGGGTTTTTGGGAATGCTTCATATGGAGGTGGTCAAAGAGCGGCTGGAACGGGAGTTTAATCTCGACCTGATTGCAACCGCACCGTCCGTTATCTATAAAGTCTACAAGACCGATGGAACGATGATTGAAGTCCAAAATCCGAGTGAACTCCCTGAGCCGCAAACGATCGAGAAAATCGAAGAGCCCTACGTTCGTGCAACGGTGATCGTTCCGACCGATTATTTGGGGAATGTGATTACCCTTTTGACCAATAAACGGGGTATGCAGGAGAAGATGGAGTATCTGAACGAAACTCGTGTTATGCTCATCTATGTCATGCCGATGAACGAAATCGTCGTCGATTTTTACGATAAACTCAAATCAACCTCCAAAGGGTATGCGAGTTTCGATTACGATCCTATCGAATTTCGTCAGGGTGATTTGGTTAAACTCGATGTCCGTGTTGCGGGAGATGTGGTCGATGCACTCAGCGTTATCGTTCCTCGCACCTCTGCCGATATGCGCGGTCGTGCATTAGTTACCAATATGAAAGAGATCGTTCCGCGTCAGCTTTTCGAAGTGGCGATCCAAGCGAGTATCGGAAACCGTGTTATCGCTCGTGAAACGGTCAAATCAATGGGAAAAAATGTTACCGCCAAATGTTACGGCGGGGATATCTCCCGTAAACGTAAACTCCTCGATAAACAAAAAGAGGGTAAAAAACGGATGAAAGCAATCGGGAAGGTTCAGCTTCCTCAAGAGGCGTTTATGTCCGTCCTCAAAATGGACTAGACATGCGTTGTATGATGTGTGAGCGGCTTAGCTTCTCGCATATCTGCTCCGCGTGTCAAGAATCGCTCCTCACCCCGAGTCTCCATAAACGCAAAATCCTTGGCTCACTGCCCGTTTACTCTTTTTTCTCCTATAATGAGATAGAACCGCTTCTTCTTACCAAGCATACCGATATCGGATACTATATCTATACGATCTTGGCAAAGAGAGCCTTAGGGGAATTTGCAAAAAATTGGGAGTACGAAAATCGTGTCGCCTCCATCGGTATTGACGATCAAGCGTCAAGCGGCTACTCTCATACGGCGGTCTTGAACCGAGCGTTAAAATCTCCAAATATTACCCCCCAGTATGGAAAACTTCGCGCGACGAATCACCATAAATATGCGGGTAAAAGTGCCGAAGAGAGGCTCTTGAATCCTCGGCAGTTTCGATATACACCATTTGCGGAAAATGAGGTCATTTTGGTGGATGATATTGTCACGACGGGGACAACTCTTAGTGAAGCCTCGGAGATACTTCACACAAACGGTAAAAAAGTGATCCTTTGTCTTACCCTCACCGATGCGGAGAATAAATAATCAGTACGGTGGCAATGTTGTAATACGTGTGTCAACAATCGCACGGCCGATCGTAAAATGGTAAAGTGACTGATAGCGTTGATCGTTTATCCCCAGTAATGCGTGAAACTCATCATCCAAAAAGCATCCGATCCCTGTTGCACTGAGATTTAACGAGGTTGCTTCAAGATAGAGCATTTGGCCGATCATACCGCATTGATGATAGAGACTTTTGTAGCCGATTCCTCCGTGCGTTTCGAGCGTTGATGAAAATTTGCAGAGCATTCCAAAACTAAACGCCCCCTCTTTTGCAATCTCTTGGTTGCATGAAATCATCTGTGCCGCTCCACGGTAATCCCCTTCTCGAAGCAGATAGAGCTCCTCACCACACTCTTTCCATTTAAAAGTCTCATCCAATGTCTGCTGTAGAGAGATCAGATCCTTTGTGTCACGAACATAGATATAGAGTCCTTTTTCCAGCCCCTCGACACGGTGAACAAAGAGAACAAAGTTGGCATCGCTTGTATTCTCGCAAAACAGCGAGGCACTCAAGAGTGATCGAAATTGCTCCTTCGTTATTCCGCTTCCGTCCATCATTTGTGCACTGCGACGTTTGAGAATGATCTCTCCTGAGCTTTTGGAAGGGGCGGGAAGGTAATCTCCCCTCTCTACATGGGGGATGTGGGGATAGATCCCTTCAGTAGCATCTTCTATTGTCTCTAAAACAGGCCAAAGATGATGCGCGGAGCTGAGCCGATTTGCATTGTAGAGGATTTTAGGGGTATGAGGCAAAGAGAGGGTATTTCCACCTCCGATTCGAATCAGAATATCGGGAGTCTCATTTTCATTCGGATCAAAACGCTCACTTTGATCAAGTCCGCATAATGAAGCAATCTCAGCCGAATCGACACTGAGTAATTCACATTTCCATCCGAGCATTGAGGCGGCAATGTTGATCGCTTGATAGGCGTGTCCCGCATCCAGTTGGCAGTAGCGCCAGCATCGCTCTCCGTATTTCCACGCTTCTCTCCAGACAACAGAGCTGAGGGCTATGAGAAACGTCCCCTCTTCTAAAGATGAATCGTAGGTATGGAGCAGCTCCAGCGCATGTTCTCGGGGCGCATAGTGGGAGAGGGTGGCGTGATCACTAATCCCTTCCATAGAGGGTACAATAATATAACACTCGGTTGGATGGAGATTCCCGCTACTGGCATTGCAGCGTAGTGCCCACGAGGAGCCGCCATGACTTTTAATTGCGGCCAGTCCCAGTGAATAGCGAAGGAGTTGTGAAAGTGATTCATAACACAGCGGTGCAGTGGGCAAGGGATCTTTTTGAAAAAGAAGGTGATACGGGGGTGTTAGCTCAGAGTGAGTGAGAGGGATGAGAGTTGCACCCTCGTAACGCCGAAAAGGATCAGGTTGAGTTGCCCACTCCATATAGCCTAAACTTGCCGCGTATTTGAAAGGGCGATGTTTGGTACGATCGTGGTATTCGAGAACGGAAGCAATATTTTTCATAAAGGGATTGTTGATCAGAAGAGGTAAATTTCCCCTTTGTGATCGGATTAGCGCAGAGTCTTTAAAAGTTCTCGAAGCATTTGATCATGCGTTGTCGTAGTATCGATCTCCATACGGCTTAAATCAGAGGTGAATGAGGCTTGGTAATGAACCCCTTGTTGTGTTATATCGGCATTGACATCCGCATCAAAATGAATGAGAGGCTGTGTGATCTGATAGTGTTGCTTTAGTGCAGTAGGGATCGTTACCCCATTGAGTATAGCAATGTTGATGTGTCCGCTGCTGGCATTGAGTTCCGCATAGGCAGAGATTTCTCCTTGTATAGGCGAGGGGGTAGCAAACAGTCCAAAGGTTTGTTCGGCATCGCCCCCTTTAAGATCAAAAGTGATGGAAGAGGGTTCCAAATCGGGGATAAGAATCGTGAGTGAAGTATCACTCCGGGCAACATCGCTAGAGGCACGCAGACGTAAGAGCTTTTCATCCCCTTCGATTCTCCCTTTCAATGTTAATCCTCCGGCTAAGGGGACACCGACAAACTGCTCTAAAACTCCGGCGTGCTCTAACGAAGCATCGAGACTCACTTTTATATGAAAAGGTCTGACCTGCCCGTTAGGATCTGCCAATAACGATTTAAGAGTGAACGATTCGTTGCTATCTTCCACAATCGGTGTCGGTGTAAAGTGCTCGGTTTTGGTATTGAGGAAAATTTCTCCCTCTATATCACGCTGATCGAACCCTCTTAAAGTAATTTCACCGCTGAGCAAAGTGTCCGTTTTGGAGGGGTAGCCAAGCAGATGGAGAAGCTTTTGATAGCCGATCTCCTCCATTTTGAGATGGAGAGAGGCGAGATGAAAGCGGTGGAGTTCTGTTTGGTAGAGAAGATTGCCTCCGAAGATATTTCCGGTACCGTGTATCGTGAAAGAAGCAATACCGCCGCTGAGGGAGCCTTCTGTTTTAAACGGCTGAGCAATAGGGTTAAATCCGCTCTTCTGAAAACACTCTATTCGGTAATGGGCATACATTCGGAGCGTCAGCAGCGAAAATCCCCCTTGGGTAGAGAGAGTATTGCCAAAGTCATCTTGGATAAGGAGCTGAAAACGGTTATAGGTGAGGGAAAACTCTTGAACTTGAATAGGCGTTGAGAGTGCTGAGGTGAGTGATTTCTCGACGATAGGGTTCATAATGCGATTTCCAACCGGAGTGAAGAGGAGCAACGCGAGGAGGACAATCAACCCGAGAATAAAGAGGAGCACTCTCCCTGGCATGGTGTGGTGAAAGTTGCGAATACGTTTCATGTGAGTGCCAGTATCCACGGCGTACCGATAAGGATAAAAATGAGAAAAGTGAGGAGTGTTACCGCCCCGCCGTAGATATAGATTTCCCGAGCACTGATATAGCCGGAGCTGAGATAGATCGCGTTACATGAAGAGCCCTGCGGGGTGATCGTGGCGTTAAAGTTGGTGGCAAACAGCAGCATCATTGCCATCAATTCTCCCGGAACCCCCGCTCCAACACCGACGGCTAAAAAGATACCGAATAGCGCCAAAAGATGGGCACTTTGGGAAACAAAGAGATAGTGAATCAAGACATAAACGGCAATTAGAAGGATATAAACCAACATCCATGAGAGTCCGACCAGATAGAGGGTAAAATGGTTGGCAACCGCTCCCATAAATCCCATTTCAGCAAGCTGTGTACTTAACGCAAAGAGGATAGCAAACCAAATGAGGGTGCTGAGAGCTTCTCCTTGACTTCTGAAATCATCGACTCCGAATACTCTCGTCGCCATTAAAATTCCTAATCCTCCGAAGGCAACCGCCGCTTTATCGATAGGAAATATCCCTGAGAGGGCCCAAAGGGTCAACATCGAGACAAAGACGCCGGCGGTGATCCACTCGTTACGGCTGATGCGCCCCATATGTTCCAACGCGACTGCGGCTTTTTGAGGGGCATCGGGGGTCTCTTTCATTTCCGGGGGGTAGATACGATAGAGCATCCACGGGATGAGGGCAAACGCGATCAGTGTCGGAACAATCGCGTATAAAAGCCAGCTTCCGAACGTGATATGGATTCCCATCTTCTCGGCAATACCGACGCCGACGGGATTAACTGCCATTGCGGTGAGCCAAAGCCCTGAAGAGATTGTAAGTCCCGCCATCGAAGTCATCATCAGATAACTTCCCGCTCGCCGTTGGGTATTATCACCTACTTTTGAATCGCAGTCGTGTGCCAGACCGTAAACAATCGGATAAAGGACACCGCTTCGGGCGGTATTGCTCGGAAACGCAGGGGCGATAATAATATCGGTTGCGATGAGGCTGTAGCCAAGACCCAGGGTAGAGTGGCCGAAACGGCGGATGATATGTAAAGAGAGCCGTTTCCCAAGCCCCGATTTATGAACGGCATGGGAGACTAAAAAAGCCGCAATAATCATAAGGATAAAACTTTCCGAAAATCCGGCATAGGCTTTTGAAGGTTCAATGACTCCGAATAAGACACTGACGGCAAGGGCAATGACCGATGCAGCGATGATTGGCAGTACGTTACCTAAAATAGCTATAATAGTTGTCAGGAAAATCGTAAAAAGTTGCCATGCTGTTGGTGTAATGGCGAGCGGCGGGGGTACAAACCAGAGAGTTAGTGCAAAAATCCCAAGTAATACTAGAGGATAGAGCTGTTTGACTCTTAGTAACATTGTCCCTCCCTTTTTTAGGCTTATTATAGCATTTTAGGTCGGTATATATACTTGATATGAGTAGACTCAACTATTCTGCATAAAAACTATCATATACCACTTGACAACAGTTGACTCAATGTACTATAATAACGCTGGATTTCAAAAAAGGAGTCTTTAGAAATCATGTCAAATACAGTCAATGAAGAGCAAATCAGCGAAGAACACGTTACCCTCAACGAGGGTGAAGAAGTTGTTGCTGAGAGCATGAATGAATTAGAAACTATTACGGCTGAATTAGCGTCGTTGAAAGACAAGTACGCTCGCGTACATGCCGATTTCGACAATATCAAAAAACGTCTTGAGCGTGAGAAATATCAAGCGCTAGAGTACGCGAACGAAAAATTTGCAAAAGATTTGATCCCCGTGGTCGATTCGCTCTCAATGGCAATCGGTGCAACGGCTATCGAAGCAGATGCAAATGTTTTGCTTGAAAAGCTCAAAGAGGGTGTTGAACTCACGATGAAACAGCTTTTAAGCGTTCTCGAAAAACACGGGGTAACTCCTGTCGATGAGAGTGAACCTTTCAACCCCGATATTCATAACGCCGTACAGCGTGTGGATAGTGATGAGCATGAAAGCGGAGCTATCGTAAACACTTTCCAAAAAGGGTTTCGATATAAAGAGCGAACATTGCGCGATGCAATGGTCGTAATAGCCAATTGATTTGAACGACCATCGGAACAAAGTCCCGATAGTCTACGCTTGCCGCTAAGGCACTAAAGCACACCGATGCTTCCGGCATCGGCGTCAAAAATAAAAACGAATTTAAAATAAAGGAAACAAAATGTCAAAAGTTATTGGTATCGACTTAGGAACAACAAACTCATGTGTTGCAGTCTATGAAGGCGGCGAAGCAAAAATTATCCCGAACAAAGAGGGAAAAAACACGACTCCTTCCGTAGTAGCATTTACCGATAAAGGGGAAATCCTCGTCGGTGATCCTGCAAAACGTCAGGCGATCACAAATCCGGATAAAACGATCTACTCGGTCAAACGTATCATGGGTCTTATGATGAACGAAGAGAAAGCAAAAGAGGCGCACGACAAAGTTACCTATAAAATCGTGGATAAAAACGGTATGGCTGCGGTTGATGTTGCGGGTAAAATCTACACGCCACAAGAGATCTCGGCTAAAATCCTCTCTAAATTGAAAGCGGATGCAGAGAGCTACCTCGGGCAAGCGGTCAGCGATGCGGTTATTACCGTTCCTGCGTACTTCAATGATGCACAGCGTAAAGCGACCAAAGAGGCGGGAACGATTGCAGGTCTTAACGTCCTTCGTATCATCAACGAGCCTACTGCGTCTGCACTTGCTTATGGTTTGGATTCAAAAGGGGATGAAAAAGTTCTCGTTTACGATCTAGGGGGCGGAACGTTCGACGTTACGGTTCTTGAAATCTCTGAGGGGACTTTCGAGGTTCTCTCAACTGACGGTAATGCGTTCCTCGGTGGGGATGACTTCGATAATAAAATCGTAGACTTCCTCGCAAGCGAGTTCAAATCCGATCACGGTATCGATCTCAAAGCGGATAAAATGGCGCTTCAACGTCTCAAAGACGCGGCTGAAAATGCGAAAAAAGAGCTCTCTTCAGCAGAAGAAACAGAGATCAATCTTCCGTTTATCACCGCAGACGCATCAGGGCCTAAGCACTTAGTTGTGAAATTGACCCGTGCTAAATTCGAGGGGATGATCGATACTCTCGTTAAAGAGACGATCAGCCATATCAAAACTGCGATGAAAGATGCAGGCCTTAGCAACAAGGAAATCAACGAAGTTATCATGGTCGGTGGATCAACACGTCTTCCAATCGCACAAAAAATGGTATCCGATGAATTCGGCGGAAAAACTCTTAACAAAGGGGTAAATCCGGATGAGGTCGTAGCAGCAGGTGCCGCTATCCAAGGTGGAGTTCTTCGCGGAGACGTTAAAGACGTACTTCTCCTTGACGTTACCCCATTGTCACTCGGGATCGAAACTCTCGGTGGCGTAATGACAAAAATCATCGAAAAAGGGACCACTATTCCGGTTAAAAAATCGCAAGTGTTCTCGACTGCAGAAGATAATCAACCAGCGGTTAGCATTTCTGTAGGTCAAGGTGAGCGTGAGTTTGCCCGCGACAACAAATCTCTCGGATTGTTCGAGCTTACCGGTATCCCTGCCGCGCCACGCGGTGTACCTCAAATTGAGGTAACGTTTGACATCGACGCCAACGGTATCCTAACCGTTAGCTCGACCGATAAAGGGACAGGTAAATCTCAGTCAATCACGATTTCTGGAAGCTCTGGACTCAGCGAAGAAGAGATCAACAAAATGGTTCAAGACGCTGAAAGCCACAAAGCCGAAGATGCTAAACGCAGAGAAATTGTTGATTTGCGTAATCAGGCAGATGCGTTGGCAAGCCAAACCGAAAAATCTCTCAAAGAGATGGAAGAGAAAATTGATCCATCTGAGAAAGCGGCAATCGAGTCAGCTCTCGAAGAATTGAAAGCGGTGTTGAAAAATACCGATGCTTCGAAAGAAGAGATCGAAGCGGCTACCAAAAAATTGGCAGATGCGAGTCACAAAATGGCAGAGCAAATGTACAAACAAAATGAAGGCGGTGAAGCCGCTTCATCAAACGCGAAAAAAGATGACGACGTCATCGACGCTGAAATCGAGTAATATCTAACACTTCATCTTCCCGCTTCGGCGGGGAGCTATTCTTTCTTCATAATTCTTTTTTTCTTTACATTAAATGGTGCCATTCATAAAACTTTCTTGGAAATAATCACCTTAATAGTGTATGATAAAAGAAAAAAAGAGTAACAAATGTCTAATGAATTTCAACTCCTTCTTATCGCAATTTTTGCCCTAGCACTCTTGATTGCAGTTTTTTACTTTTTTGCTCAAAAACGTCCAACTCCCAAAATAGAGCCTGATCTATCACAAAAACAAGAGATAAAACAGGAAAAAGAGGTTTTCACTACCCCCCTGATTCCTGATGAAAAATCTCTTGATGTAACGAATAGACGAAAAAGTGATTACACAATACCAAAACGTGCTGTTCCTGAGTTTGGAAAAATCACAAAACAAAGTTTTTCTGAATTTGCCGGAGAGAGAATTTTGGTGGCGGAAGATAACCCGATCAACCAAAAAGTTATTGTGGGTCTTTTAGCCGGAAGCGGTATCGATGTAGTTTTGGCTAACGATGGGCAGGAGGCTTTGGATATACTGGAAAAAGAGACAAACTTCTTAATGATATTAATGGATGCCCATATGCCAAGGGTCGATGGGTTCGAGGCGACGCGTATCATTCGTGCAAATCCGCAGTATGATCACATCTTGGTCGTAGCCCTTAGCGGAGACGTCGGAGCCGATGATATCCAAAAAATGAAGAGTGCGGGGATGGCGGAACAGCTCGAAAAGCCTCTTAGAATGGAGTCACTCTATAAAATATTCTATGCCTATTCTACAAAAGAAACCCAACCAGAAACAGCTGTGACGAATATTTTGGATGCCGCTGAAGGTGTTGAAATATGCGGAGGAGATGAGAACTTTTACCGCGAGATTTTAGCTGAGTTTGTGAGTGACTATGGCGATTCGGCGGATAGATTGGGAGATTTTTTACGTGTGCATGATATGCAAGCCGCTGATGCTTTACTCCTTGATATTGTCGGTGTAGCGGCAAATATCGGGGCGCATTCTCTTGGTGATATTGCTTCGCATCTTAAACTCTCACTCAGTGATACCCATGAGAAGAGTTATTTTAGTCTATATGACCGGTACAAAGTTCAGTTGGAGAGGTTGACGCAGGAGATCAGAGGGTATCTTTGATGAATAGAGCGGTGTGAGTCTTAATTAAACCGCATTTGTTATAATATCCCTAATTAAAAGGGAACTATCATGGAACATTTTTTAGAAAAAGCAAAATCTGCCAGCCGCATTTTGGCGACGATGAGCGGAAACGAGCGTAACCGAATCCTTCGCGAGATGGCCGAAGCCCTCCGTGCCAACACGATGAACATCATTGAAGCCAATGCCCTCGATATGCGCAGTGCAGATGAGAGTAATTTAGCTTCGTCAATGAAAGAGCGATTACTGCTCGATGAAAAACGGATTGAGTCGATGGCGGTTGCAATTGAAGAGATCGCGGCACTCAAAGATCCGATCGGAAAAGTGATCGAGGGGTGGGTCACCGAAGCGGGGCTGAAAATCGAGAAAGTGAGCATCCCAATCGGGGTGATCGGGATCATATACGAATCCCGTCCGAATGTCACCTCCGATACGGCCGCACTTTGTTTTAAAAGTTCGAACGGTTGTGTCCTCAAAGGGGGAAAAGAGGCGGAACATTCTAACAAGGTCATTGCCGATGTCTTACAGCAGGTACTCCTGCGTAACAACCTCCCAAAAGAGCTGATCGCCCTCTTGCCCGATGCCTCCCGTGAGGGGGTAGCGAAACTCATTAAAATGGATCGCTACGTTGACTTGATCGTTCCGCGCGGCGGAGAGGCTTTGATCCGATTTGTGAGCCAAAATTCGAGTGTTCCCGTCGTCAAGCACGACAAAGGGTTGTGTCACACCTATATCGACAAAGATGCAAACGTTGAAAATGCGATAGCCATTGCACTCAATGCAAAAGTTCAGCGTCCCGGTGTGTGTAACTCAATGGAGACACTGTTAGTGGATGAACCGATTGCGCAACATATCCTTCCGATGCTAAAAGAGGCGTTTGATCGAGCCCATACAGAGCTCAAAGGGTGTGATCAGACCCGTGAAATTATCACCGTAACACCTGCTACAGAGGAGGATTTTGATACGGAGTATTTGGCCAATATCCTCAACATCCGTATCGTTGACGGAGTCGATGGGGCGATCAGTCATATAGTCCGTTTCGGCTCAGGGCACTCCGAAGCGATCATTACCGAAAACATCACGGCCTCTGAGCGGTTTATGGATGCCATTGATGCGGCGGCAGTCTACGTCAACGCTTCCACCCGATTTACCGACGGAGGTGCATTCGGATTCGGTGCGGAAGTGGGGATCAGTACCAATAAACTCCATGCGCGCGGACCGATGGGTGTTGAGGGGTTAACGACCTACAAATACAAAGTGTACGGCAAAGGGCAAATTCGTTGAAACCCATTTTAGATATCGAAAATATATCTTTTGGATATAGTAAAGATATAAAAATATTTGATAATTTTTCACTCTCCCTCAAAGAGGGGGAGATTAAAGCCATTGTAGGCCCCAGCGGTGTCGGAAAATCGACCCTGTTTGAGCTTATTTTAGGGCACTGTAAACCCTCATCCGGTTCTATTCGATCATTATCCTTCTCTCAGGTGTTTCAAGACCCTTACAGCTCGTTTCACCCTACCTATACGGTACGCGAACAAATTGCGGAAGTGACGTCGATGGAGGGAGTAGAGAAGCTTTTGGATCAGATGGGGTTGGAAGAGGCTCATTTGGATACGCTTCCTCATAAACTCTCCGGCGGACAATTGCAGCGATGCTCAATCTTGAGGGCATTGTTGATGAAGCCGAAACTCCTCCTTTTGGATGAGCCGACGTCGGCACTTGATAATCTCAATCAACTTGATATTATGAAACTGATTGTAAAGCATAGTGAGGGGATGGGTGTATTGTTGATTACTCACGATCATGATTTGGCAACGTGGTGTGCCGATGAAATCGTGACGTTAGGATAGAGTGTTTTTGATGAGATAATATCCCGAAGCGGCCATCAAAACCGTTCCGAAAGTATTGAGAGCCATATTGGCAACTGCCATTAATAAATGCCCTCCGCTTAGCAATAAAAACGTCTCCATGGCAAAGGTCGAATAGGTGGTGAGACCTCCCAGAAAACCGGTAGTAAGAAATGACTTCATTTGAACGCTAAAGAGGGTTGTATAGCTGAAATAGGCGAAGAGGGCACCGATGATAAAACTTCCGATGAGATTGACGGATAATGTTCCAAAAGGGAGTGAGTGGGGAAAGTGATGGTTAACAACACCGTTCATATAGGCACGAAGAACCGCACCTAAAAAGGCACCGCTACCGATAGCGAGGATGGTTTGCCAACTCATCATCATATACCTTTTGCATTAGATCACGGGTTTCGTTGAGCCACTCTGGGTTGCTTTTATCGGCGAGAAAAGAGTCCAAATAGATCGCGGTAATGGTTCCAGGGTTAAAGTCTTTGCGTTTATTGCTGAAATGCCATGCGGTGGCAATAAGGACAACGGGTTGCACTTTGAGGCTGAATTTATCGGCGACCATTTTAGCTCCTGCTTTAAACGGCTTCATTTTTCCGCTCTCGGTACGGGTCCCCTCCGGAAAAATCGTGATGACACGCCCATGATCGAGCCGATCCTTGCAATCTTTGATCAGTTTGACGAGGGCAGTTTTGCTTTCCCGCTCTAGTGCGATATCTTTAGGAAGGCGGACAACTAGACCGAAAAAAGGGACGTTGAAAAGCTCCTTTTTGGCAACCCAAGCCAAATCTTTGGTAGTGATCGTCTCCATAACACCGATATCGATATCACTTTGGTGATTGATTAAATACATTTGGGCATCCGGATCGGGAATCCCTTTGACACGGACGGGGACAAAGACGAGAAGACGGATAAACCATGCCGAAAATTTCACGGCATAAGGTTTTGGGAGAAGATAAAAAGTGGCAATCATCAGCGTCATACCGCTAAAGATGACGATTACCGCATAAAGCCACTTAATTCGAGCAAAGATCACGTTGATTCACCCATCCGACTTTATCATCACTCAGATGTACTTTTACGAATTCTCCCACCTCTTTTTCCGCTTCGAGGTGTTCTTCTTGGAGGGTCATTTCAAAAATGGTTCCGTTTTTGATCGGGAGCAAATAGATCGGAGCATCTTTTTTGACACAGATATTTTGGTTCGGAAGCAGTGCATAGACGATGTAGAACATCGGAACAGCAGAAAGATACAAATACCATTTTTCCCGTCTCCAGTAAAAGAGGGCAAATAAAATAAGGACGGCAACGGCAGATGCACCTACTTTGAGTTCTGTGTGGCGGGCATCGGTCGGAGAGAGGTCGCTTTGACCTGTTGAGACGGTATCATCGTCTACAACGATAGGGATCGTTACTGACTCATACCGCTGTTTTTTGAGATTGAAATAAGAGAAATTGAGATTTTGATCGGTGTTAGGGATAATGACGTAATAGGTCATTTGGGATTCGCCGACATTCGAGAGTTTGGATTCAAACCCTTGTTTTATCGCATTGGGAATAGTAAAGTCACTGATATTACATCGAGTCGCTTTTGCCGTAAAAATGAGAACATTGCTCTCATTGTTATACGGAGTCGTTTTGTAATTAATAATTTCAAATTTTTCGGCAAGAATATTAGTGTATCCCGAAGGCGGGCTCAGTGTTGTTGCCGTTAGTGTAGTACCGATTAAAGTTTCCGATGTTGCACCGCTTGAGGTGAGTGTTGCGGTAATATCGGGGAATCGTACGGATGGAGATTGGACTAAAAAATAAAACGTATCATAAACGCCGTCATCTTTGACACTGCGGCGGGGCGTATCGCTGAAAATCCGTATCCCTTCTTCATTTTGAAGGGTATATTCGATATTTCCGGAGGCTACATCGAGCGGAGTGAGTTTGACGTTGAGGGCGACGATTTCACCGACATAGGGACGTTCTGGGAGGTTGCTAAATTCAAGTGTGAGTCCGGATGAAGATACACCGGAGAAAAGGGCATCTATTTCTGACGTAGTGTTTGCCGTTGCAGGCGCTATCTCTTCGGCTGCAACAGGCTCTTGATCGGTCAGGACGGAGGGTTCAGCATAGAGAACCTGTGCTAAAAATAGAAAGAAAAAGGCTAGTGTTTTCAAGCGTTTATGAACCCTTCAAGCATTGCACGTCCATCATCTGAACCTAAAAGTGCTTCCATCGCACGCTCAGGATGGGGCATAAGGCCAAAGACATTTTTAGATTTATTGCAAATACCGGCAATCGAGTCAACCGATCCGTTAGGATTATCGATGTTTCCTGCGCCGTCGGTATATTTCAAGAGAACTTGATTGTTTGCATACAGCTCATTTAAGCCTGCGGCATCAATGTAAAAGTTCCCGTCATGGTGGGCAATAGGGATATTGACTACTTGATCAACTGCACAATGGCGGAGGAAGTCGTTATCGTTATTGACCACTTTTAGATGATGATGACGCGAGATAAAATGGAGCCCTTCGTTACGTTTCAACGCACCCGGAAGGAGACCGGTTTCGGTAAGTACTTGAAACCCGTTACAAATACCGAGTACTTTTCCTCCGTTTTCCGCGTATACTTTAAGCGCTTTCATAATCGGAGACATTTTTGCGATGGCACCGCTTCGGAGATAATCGCCGTAACTGAATCCCCCTGCGGCTACTACCAAATCCATGTCAGAGGGGATAGACTCTTCTTTGTGCCAAAGAATTTGTGTTTCACACCCTAATGCGGCAAACGCATGCTGGGTATCGTACTCACAGTTTGTCCCCGGAAATTGGATGATGCCGACTTTCATGCTTGGATCTCAATTTCATAATCTTCAATAACGGTGTTAGCAAGAAGCTCTTCACACATATGGGCAACTTTTTCTTTGGCAAGTGCTGCGTCTGATTCGTTCATCTCAATAATGATTTGTTTGCCGACACGGACATCTTTGACGCTGTCAAAACCGTGACCTGAGAGGGCGTGTTGTACCGCTTTACCCTGAGAGTCAAGAACTCCGTTTTTCAAAAATACATTTACGATTGCTTTCATAATTACCCCAATATTCTGTTTAAAACTTCTTCATAGGCGACTTTGAGTCCGCCAAGACCTTGACGGAAACGGTCTTTATCCATTTTTTCACCCGTCGCTAAATCCCAGAAACGGCAGTTGTCGGGACTGATCTCATCGGCAAGGATGATTTTTCCGCTTGCATCGCGACCGAATTCGAGTTTGAAATCGACTAGGTTAAGCCCTTTTTCGTGGAAGTAAGGACGTAAAATAGAATTCACTTCACGTGCCATAGCGCGCAGTTGATCGAGTTCCGCTTCATTTTTAACAAGCTCAAGAATGAGACAGTGTTGATCATTTAGTTTCGGATCGCCGAGGGCATCGTTTTTATAATCGAATTCGACCAACGTAAACGGAAGCACGGTTCCATCGGCAATGCCGAGATTCTTACTGAGACTTCCCGTTGCGATATTGCGGACGATCACTTCGATGAGGATAATGTCCACTTTTTTACAAAGCATGTGGGTATCATCCAACATCTCAACGAAATGAGATTCTACACCGCGTGAAGCAAGCATTTTAAACAATTCGGTTGAGATCTTATTGTTCAATGCCCCTTTACCCGATTCATTATCTTTTTTAGCTCCGTTGAATGCGGTCAGATCATCCTTAAATTCGGCAATGACTAAGTTGGCGTCGTCGGTGCTAAAGAGGCGTTTAGCCTTTCCTTCGTAGATGAGATCGCGTTTTTCCATGGTTATTTTCCTTTGACTATGATTAGGGCTTTAATAATATCGACACCCTCTTTGAGCTGAATATCTTTATTCATTTGCTCTGGGGTAATAACTGTTTTATTGGTTGCATTGGCTTCGGTTACATCGATCATTCCGCCCTCTTTTTCGAGTTCGGATTCGAGATGTTTTTTAAGATCGGCCTCTTTGATATTAAATGTTTTGTCATGATTTTTGACTTCGCCGGCAATCACTTCGATATCAGGTGCTACGCCGACGGCTTGGATCGTACGGCCACTTGGGAGATAATATCGGGCAACGGTAAGTTTGATCCCCTCTGTTTCGGTAATCGGCATAACGACTTGAACCGAACCTTTACCGAAAGTTTTTTCTCCGACGATGACACCCCGTTTCAAATCTTGAAGTGCTCCGCTGACGATCTCTGAGGCACTGGCCGAACCTTCGTTGACCAAAACAACGAGAGGGAGATCGGTGATCGTTGAACTTTTGGTAGCGCTGTAGGTGATATCATCGGCCTTATTGCGCCCTTTTTGGGAAACGATAACCCCTTCGCTTACGAACAAGTCAGTCAACTCAACCGCTTGATCCAGGAGCCCTCCGGGATTATTACGGAGATCGAGGATAATCCCTTTGGTTTTTGAGGCGTGTTTTTTAATCGCTTTTTTAACGTCGGCGGCTACTTTTTTATCGAAACTGGTGACACGGATATAAAGGATCTCTTTTCCGATAGTTCGGGTATAGACCGATTCAACGGTGATGATGTCACGGATGATGTGGAATTTGATCGGGTCAGCGGTCCCTTTACGAACAATCGTGATATCAATCGGTGTTTTAGGGGTTCCGCGCATTAAACCAACGGCATCGTCAATAGTCATACTGAGGGTCGATTTATCATTGATTTTAAGGATAATATCGCCTGCTTTAACACCCGCTTTGTCCGCAGGAGTACCTTCTATCGGGGCAATAACGGTGAGGGCGTTATCACGCATACCGACCGTTATCCCTAAGCCGCCGAATTCACCGTCCGTTTGGGTTTTAAGGTTGTCGTAGCTTTTTTTGTCCATATAGGTGGAGTGGGCATCAAGGTTGGAGAGCATTCCCTGCAGCGATTTATCGATAAGTTGATCGATGGTAAGACCGTCTACGTTGTACTGCTCAACGATTCCCAAAACTTTGGTAAATTTAGCGAGTGATTGGAGGCGTGAGGCTTCTACAGAGGCTTCAGCAGGAACATCGGTGTTGCTTTTTGCCAACAGCGATGTGGAGAGGGCGACACTAACCGCTACAGCACTGACAAAACCGACAACCATCATTTTTGTATTTTTCATACGTTTTTTGAACCTTGTGTAGAGCCGTTAAATAAGATCAGCAATTATAGTGAAAACTCCATTAAATAACAATGGATTAGATCACTTCGATGACGACGTCACCGATCGTGATCGTCTCCCCTTTTTTGATTTTTGCCCGTTTGCGAGTTTCAATTTCACCGTTGCGGAATACGTGAGCGTTTTCGATTAATACTTTGGCTTGACCGCCGGTATCGACAAGGTCTAAAAGTTTGATCAGTTTATGGAGTTCGATATAGGGTTCAGTGAGGGTATAGGTCATGGTATGTGTCTTTACGTATAAAATTTTTGAGAGGGTAAAAGGGGAAAACTAAAGAGGCATGAAAGCCCCTCGGGGCTTCATGGTTGTGATTACCAGCGGTCGCGTGGAGGGCGTGGAGCGCGTGGACGAGCTTCGTTAACACGAAGTGTACGTCCGCCGAAATCGTTACCTTCAAGAGCAGTGATCGCTTTGTTAGCTTCATCTTGGTTCGCCATTTCAACAAAACCGAAACCGCGAAAACGGCCTGTTTCTTTATCATTTACGAACTTAACTGAGCTAACTTCACCGTATTGTCCGAAAAGATCTTTAAGATCATTTTCGTCTTTGCCGTAGGGAATGTTCCCGACATAAATTTGTGTCACATTGTACTCCGTGGAAAAATCGAACTATAACCAGCATAATCCTTGGCACATTCTAGCAATTACAATCTTATGGGAATGTTAAAAATAATTGTACATTTACGATTAATCCAAACCCCCGCTCAAATCTTTACAAAAACGCTCCCGCCTCGTGCAATGTGGTGAAACACGGCTTAGCGTGTGAGCGTAAAAAGAGGAGTGCTTCACTCATCATAGCCCCTCCCAATAATATAGGAAAAATCGGCTTGCTCCATGGTTGGTCTAAAAGGCGGACGATATTGAGTGTATCGGTCATCATTTGAGGGGTGATAAGAAGATAGATTAAATCAACTCCCTCCATCGCATCGACACATCGCAGTGCGGCCTCAAATCGCTCGCTCCGTGCATCACCGATAATATCGATAGGGTTGTTACGCGACCAGTTGGAGGGGAGGAGTGCATCAAGCGCATTAAGATCCTCTTCACGCAGGGTATAGAGTTTTGATCCCCGTTCAATGATGACATCGGTGATAATCGTACCCGGTCCTCCGGCATTGGTGATAACGGCGATATTCTCAAAATTTTGGGCGTATAGGAGTGCTTCGATAGAATCGACCATTTTAACCCCGACGCTCTCTAAGAGACCTCGAAACATCGGGTAGTCACCACTGAGATTTCCCGTATGGGAAAAGGCCGCTTTTCGTGCTTGCGGGGATTTTCCCGCTTTATAGACACGGATCGGTTTTGTGCACGATCGCAGCGATTCTAAAAACGCTTTTCCCTCCTGTATCCCCTCGGCATACAGAGAGATCGCTTCACACTGCGGATCAGCGGAGAGCATCGTGATGATGTCGGCAAACCCCATATCGGCCATATTTCCCGCTGAGAGGATATGTGAGAATCCGATCCCCTCTTGGGTTGCCTTGTCCATAAGGGAGGAGAGAACGGCTCCCGATTGGGCGATGAGGGCCAGGGGCCCTTTTTTAATGGTGGGTGAGCCGAACGTGAGATTGAGACTCCGTGTTGATTCGTAGTACCCCAGACAATTCGGCCCAATGATGTTGAGGTTATATTCTTCCGCTAACTCTTTAAGCCGCTCTTCGCTGCGGGTATCCCCCACCTCTTTGAACCCTGCCGAGACGATAATGATATTTTTGGCTCCCTTGGGGATGAGGGCTTCTATCGTTTCGATGACATGAGAGGAGGGGATCGTAATAACGGCGGTATCAATCGTTTCGTCAATATCATCGAGTGAAGAATAGAGTGTATGCCCCTCCAGTGTCCCCCCTCTGGCATTGACCAAATAGAGTTTCCCTTTAAAAGAGAGGGCATTATGCGCGATTGCGTAGCCTACTTTATTGGGATCATTGGATGCGCCGATAACGGCAACGGTGCGGTTATCGAAAAAATTAGGGCGCACACGTATATCAGATACGGGGTTTTGGTTCTCTGTGTGATATGCGATTCGCGCATCCACGACGTGCAGCCCTTTAGGATTGAAAATGACGGGATTGAGGTCACATTCACGAATCGTAGGGTTGTTTTTGATAAAGCGTTGGAGGTTCTGAATAAATTCGACGATTGTCCGCATCATCGGCTTGGAACCCCGAAACCCTTCAAAAAGTTTGCTGATTTTAGTGGTGCGGATGGCGCGGAGGATTTCAGTTTCGTCGGCGTGGATATCGATGTAGCAGACATCGCGGTAGAGCTCCAGTAAAACGCCCCCTTTTCCGAAAAGGATGATTTGCCCGAAAATAGGATCATCGACTACTCCGGCAAAGAGCTCTTCCCCTTGGATCATAGCGGTAGCAATAAAGCCGTCATTAGAATCGAGTACGATATTGTGTTCACCGATTCGGCGTATCATTTGATCTCGTGCCGCTTCTACCGCATCTGGAGTGCTTAGTGAAATACTCACCCCTCCGACATCGCTTTTATGGATGATTTTAGGGGATTCAACTTTGAGCGCAACAGGGTAAAAATCGAGTTGTATGGGCTCACTCAGAGCAAAACGGCGGAAGGGGGGAACATTAAACCCCGATTGTGACAGTAACGGATAAAGTTCGGATTCGACCATAAACATCTCCTACGAATGGGGATAATGCTACCTCCTGAGAGGGCAATTCATTAGATAGTATAGCCTAAGGAGGGAGCAGGTGTAAAGTAGGGGTCCTTATCGTGAAGTTTTTGAATAATTTGATCCATCGGAAGAGGGCGGCAGAGGTGATATCCTTGGAGTGTATCGATTTGATTTTCAATTAAAAAATCATAGTGTTGAACCTCTTCTACCCCCTCTGCGGTGACGTTCATCCCCAACGCATGGGCGAGATTCGATATCGATTCAACGATGTGACGATTCGAATGTTCCGTAAAGAGAGCCAGAATAAATGATTTGTCAATTTTAAGGGTATCAATCGGGAGTTGTGCCAAGTAGGCGAACGAGGAATATCCGGTGCCGAAATCATCTAAGGAAATTCGTATTCCGCCTGCTTTAAGTTCCAGAAGCTGACGACTGACGACAGCGATATTTTCCATAACAGCACTTTCGGTCACCTCAACTTTTAGAAAAGAAGCGGGGATAGAGCGCTGTGCTAAGTATTCGAGTAACTCTTGGGCAAATTTAGGTTGATGAAGCTGTTTTGCCGAAACGTTGATCGCCACAAAAAACGGCTCATCCCGTAAAGTGCGAACGGTATCGATAAAATCACACGCCTGTGAAAGGACTTTTTTGCTGATGAGGTGAATATCGCCATTGGTTTCGGCGATGGGGATAAAAACATCCGGCGGTATAAACCCCTCTTGCGGATGAGGAAGTCTCAAAAGGGCTTCATACCCTTCCATTCGAAGCGTTTTTGAGTCGATCAGCGGTTGAAAATAGAGTTCGAAAAGATCCTCGGATAGCCCTTCTCGTATTAATGATTCGATATGTAAAAAATTATGAAGGGCCCGTTGCATCGACGTATGATAATACGCAAACCGGTTCTTCCCTTTGTTTTTTGCTTCATACATCGCGGTATCGGCATGTTTGATTAAATCTTCGCCGTTGAGGGCATCATCGGGATAGAGGACGATTCCGATGGAAGCGGAGAGGAAAAAATCGCTCTCATTTAAACGGCAAGGTTCTTTGAACGCTTGAATCAGCCGATTGGCGGTGAGATCAATACTGGTTGTGTCGGCATCTTGGAGCAAAATAACAAATTCATCTCCTCCGAAACGGGCGAAAAAATCGTATTTCCCTACTGTTTCACGAATCCGACGACTCACTTCAATGAGAATTTTGTCACCCACTTTATGTCCCATCGTATCGTTGATGTTTTTAAAATTGTCTAAATCCAAAAACATCAACGCAAAAGGGGAGTTGGGAGCATGTTCAAAACGGCTCTCTAGCTGCAGTTTGAGTTTCGCTCTGTTGGGGAGGTGGGTGAGGGGATCGTGATAGGCCAAAAAAGCGATCTCTTCACTTTGCGCTTTAGAACCGGTGATATCACTGGTAATCCCGATAAAGAGGTGAAGCTTCGGATGGTTATGGATACGGCTGTTGAGCCATCGAGTCTCTCCGCTTTGGGTTAGAATCCGGAATCGAATCGCCTGAGATTGGCCGGGCATAAGTGTTTCAAAAAACATTTGAACCAAAGCTCGGTCTTCGGGATGAATTTGTTGCTGCCAAAGTGTCGCATCGGATAAAAAAGCCTCTTTAGAAAAACCAAAAATAGTTTCGACGGCAGTATTGACATAACGGAGGGAGAGGGTCTCATTGTCGATATACCAGATCACTTCATCAATACTGCCGAGAACCTCTTCTACCTCCTGATTTTTGGAGTTTAGTACTACGGAGAGTTCATTGGCTTGTTGTTCGATCAACTCTTTTGAGATACGGAGTTCTTTATTGAGACGGTTTACATCGGTGAGATTCCGGACGTTGACAAAGAAATGGACAGTGTCGTTTTGGCGGATCATGCGTACACTTTTGATCGCCTGTACGATACTCCCGTCACGATGGAGAAAATCGGTATCGGCATCAAGTGATTTTCCCTCATTCATCACTTTGGTGATACATTCGGAAAAGACATCAACATCCGCTAAAAGGGTGAGCATATTCAGCCCCACTAAAATCGTCCCCTCATACCCTACCATGTCAGAAAAAGCGTTGTTGGCAAAGAGGATTACCCCCCTCTCATCCACCATAATAATACCATCGGGGAGGTAATTTAAAACATCATTGAGAGGGAAAATTGTTTGCATTGAATCCTAAAACGTGATTATTTTGTGATGGTGTTATTGTAATTTATTATAGTTTAAAGCTTGCTTCTTTGGGGACATTAGGATGGGATAATTTGAATTTGGATATAATCGCGTAATTTTAATATGTAAAGAGTTTTGCAATGGTACAAGTCACTAAGTTAACAATGCGCTTCGGAAGCCGAATTTTATTTGAGGGGATCAACCTCAAACTCGACCGTAATAAACGTTACGGCCTCATCGGTGCGAACGGTGCGGGGAAAACGACATTTTTGAAAATCCTCAGCGGTGAGATCAAAGAGTACGAAGGGGATGTCTCCATCGAACCGGGTCTCAAAGTAGGGATTTTAGGTCAAAATCAGTTTGCGTTTGAAGATTTCACGATTGCCGATGCGGTATTGTGGGGAAATAAACGTCTTTTTGATGCGATCAAAGAGAAAGAGCACCTTTATGCAACGGGCGATTTTGAGGATGATAAAGTCAATGACCGTCTGGCGGAGTTGGAGATGATCTGTTGTGAAGAAGATCCGACCTATGAGTACGACGTTCAAATTGCCAAGATTTTGGAAAACGTCGGGATTTCGGCAGAACATCATCAAGATTTGATGTCAAGCCTCCCATCATCAGAGAAATTTAAAGTCCTCCTTGCTCAGGTTCTGTATCCGAAACCGGATGTTTTGTTCCTCGATGAGCCGACGAATAACCTTGATATCGATACGATCGGATGGTTGGAGCGTGAGCTTCAACGTCATGAGGGGACATTGGTTATCATCTCGCATGACCGTCACTTCATTAATGCCGTCGTCACCAACATCCTCGACGTCGATTTCCAAAAGATTCGTGAGTTTACCGGAACCTATGATGACTGGTATCTCGCTTCGACCGTTATGGCAAACCAAGCACAGCTTGATCGCGATAAAAAAGTAAAAGAGAAAGAGCAGCTCGAAGCGTTTGTCCGTCGATTCTCGGCGAATGCGTCAAAAGCGAAACAAGCGACTTCTCGTCAGAAACAACTTGATAAACTCACGATTGAAGATATTAAGCCATCGTCTCGCCGTGACCCAAGTATCGTCTTTAAACCTAAACGTCCTATGGGGGATGAAGCGTTGCGTGTGGCGAATGTTTCGCACAGTTATGGTGATTTGAATGTTTTACGCGACTTTGATATTTTGGTCGCTCCGGGTGAAAAAATCGCTATTATCGGTCCCAACGGTGCCGGTAAATCAACTTTGTGTAAAATCCTCATGGAAGAGATGAAGCCGACAAGCGGAACGGTTACATGGGGTGCCACGATTGAATACAGTTATTTCCCGCAAGATACGACCGATAAAATCAAAGGGGACGGAACCTTGTACGATTGGCTTCGCGGGTTTGATCCGAAGCGTGAAATTTCCGAGATTCGTAACTGTTTAGGGCGTATGCTTTTCAACGGTGAACAGCAAGAGAAAAGCGTTGAGAAGATTTCAGGGGGAGAAAAACATCGTATGATGCTCTCTAAGATGATGTTGGAGGGGGGAAATTTTCTCGTACTCGATGAGCCTACCAATCACCTTGACCTTGAAGCGATTATTGCACTCGGTGAAGCATTACTCGATTTTGAAGGGAATGTTATTTGTGTGAGTCATGACCGTGAGTTACTCGATGCGTTTGCCGATCGTATTATTGAATTGCACCTCGATGGCACCTATATCGATTTCAAAGGTTCGTACGAAGAGTTTGCTGAGGCAAAAGCAAGTGGCACATTATAAAGAGTATGTCGGTTTCGGAGTAGCCGGTAATTTCGCCCTCCATCTCGAACAAGCGGGTGAGAGTGCCGATTTCAAAGATGTCATAACCGAAGACCCCAACGGACCCAAAGGGATGTTCCCTTTTTATATCCCCGTACGCGAGGGGAAACTTGGGCTCTATCCGATCAGTTCCGATACAATCCTCCTTCCGAGTGAAGCGTGCAATGTCCAGCCTGAACCCGAAGTGGCGCTTATCTGTAATCTTTCCTACGACGATGAGGGAAATGTCACCGAGATTACCCCTAAATTTTTCGGTGCTTATAATGACTGTTCTCTCCGCATCGAGGGAGCCGCAAAGATTAGCCACAAGAAAAACTGGGGTGAAGCTTCCAAGGGGCTATCCTCAACTCTAATTCCTATCGATACCTTTGAAAAAGGTGGCGTGATGGACAGTTATCGCATCGCTTCGTTTTTGAGACGTGAGGGGATGTTGATGCGCTATGGCGAAGATGTTGAACTGACGGGGTACAGCTATTTTCACACTAAACTGATCGACTGGCTCAAAAATCAAATCAATACCCAAGTTGATTTCGGCCCGTTGGAGCCGATCGGAAGCTATCTTAAAGATGCAGGATATCCGACACAGGCGATTATCAGCATCGGTGCGACCCGATATACCCATTTCGGTGAGACAAACTTCCTAAAAGAGGGAGATGAAGTGATCGTTGTCGTGTACGATAATGACAAATATTGTATGAATCCGATCCTCTCATTGGCGAATAAAGGGGAGTTGGCGGAAAAAGAGGGGATCAGTGTTTTGATTCAAAAGGTAGTACGTGGTTAAAGCCGGACTTTATCGCCATTACAAGGGGAAACATTACGAAGTGATCGGAGTGGCAAAACACTCTGAAACCTCTGAGAGCCTTGTCGTGTATCGTCCCCTTTACGGTGAGAGGGGATTATGGGTGCGTCCTCTGAAAATGTTTATTGAGATTCTCCCAAACGGGGTGAAACGATTTGAATACTGCGGAGAGGTGCAATGAGCCGAGGGACAAAACTCTCACTCGATCTAGGAGCTTCTTGGGGCGAGGGGTGGAGTATGGAAGAGGAAAAAACCGTAAAAGTTTTGACCATTCTTGAACCCTCTGCTCACCGTCTCGTCTTTCAAAAGGAAAAACGCAAAGGGAAAGCGGTAACTTTAGTGGGGCCATTCAGCCTGAGCGAAGAAGATGCTCACAAAACCCTCTCATCCCTTAAAAAGTCGTTGGCGTGCGGCGGTGCGTACAAAGAGCAATGGATGGAGTTTCAAGGCGATATTGCCCCTAAAGTACGTGAACACCTCGAAAAACTTTCATTCAAATTCAAAAATCCAAAATAATTTATAACGTGTTCGTGAACATCACTTGATTACGTCCCCGCTCTTTTGCCGCGTAGAGGTTCGTATCGGCAGTGTGAATGAGGGCATCTTCGCTCATATCAGCCGTAGGAACAATACATATTCCACCGATGGAGATAGTGAGAGTAGGTAAAATTTTAGACCCTTTATGCTCTATTTTTAGGCTCTCAATCCCCTCTCGTACTTTTTCCCCCATACTGCGAGCATTTTTACAATCGATATCGGTAAGGATAATGCCGAACTCTTCTCCCCCTAAACGAAATGGATAATCGCCCGGACGCTGGAGGGTAGTTTTGAGCACTTTGGCTACGGCTTGGAGGGCGACATCCCCTTGCAGGTGACCGTAGGTATCGTTGTACTGTTTGAAAAAATCGATATCGAGCATCATGAAAACAAAAGGGTTATTAGAGCGTAGGGAGCGTTTAAACTCCCGCTCATACACAATATTAAAGTAGCGTCGGTTGAACATACCCGTCAGTGAATCGGTATAAGAGGCTTGTTCCAGTTTGAGATTAAGATGCTTCAAGGTTTCACTCGACGCAATCAGCTGCTGCTGTTGAACTTCAATTCGGGCAAATATCGTCCAAGCCAATCCCATAACCAGCGCCAAAATAACCCCTAAAAAGAAAACCAGCTGTATAAGTGCATTCTCGTATTGTGTTAAGAGCATGGAATGTTCATATTTTGCTACGGCATTTTCATACGTTATAAGCTGCTGAAGGGTCGTGTGGATGGATTGGAGATTATCATCCATACTCATAAGTGAGAGGGGGTGAGATCGGTCAGGATCGTTGATTAAAGAGCGTACCTGAATAAAATAATTGCCGATATTTTGTATCTGAGCTTCGGTATATTTGACATATGCCATCTCTTCGGGGCGTTTGTGATGAGAGATATACGACCCCCATAAGGTATTGATCCGATCTAATCCTTGTACGATATTTTGGGATGCTTGTTCATCGCTGAGAAGCTGATTGCTCCACTGGTAGACGGAGGAAGCGAGATCGTTATGATAGGTGGAGGAGATAGAGTTTAATTCGCTCAAGGGGAGAAGGGATCCGAAATAGAGTGTGTCCATATTCCGTTTGATATTTTGAATATTGATATAACCGATCAATCCTACTACAACGAGGCCAAATCCCACAAGTAACAACAAGTAAAGAAGTTTCGTTTTGAGTTTAAGTGATTTCACGATTTTAATTAATCTTTATGGATTGGATACTTCTATCTAAGCAACTCCTATACCAAAAGAGATTACAATGTGATATTTTCAACGGGAGGAAATTATGGCAAAACGACTTATTAAAGATGAGCGAATTAAGACGATCATCCATAACATTGCCGAGGATTTCCGTTTTTCTCATGAAACGGGTGACTACGCGTTATTGTTTTATAAAGCGGATACGGAAGGGGTGATTCGCGGAGCCGATATCGACTCGATGATCGAGTATCTCTCTACCGGACTCACCGAACTGCAAGATAATATTCAATGGCGTCGGGAGTTCTTGAGTGACAATCCGGGCATTGATGAGATGCGGATGCTCGAAAATCTCGGCGTCATCGAAAAAGAGTATATCGATCTGCTCGAATTTTTACGTTAGGGTTTCGGTTTATACGGTTCAAGGGGCATCTTTTTGCCGATGGCGTATTGAATCCCCCCTTGTAAATCGATAACGTTATACCCTTGCTGTTTTCCTAAAAAATTACCGACGATTTGGGTACGGTTTCCGCTGTTGCAGATGAGGGCGAATTTTTCCCCTTTTTTGACCACTTTATTCAGTTTCCCCAAAAAAGCTTCGACGTTGTAGTTTCCCTGTTCGTCAAAAAACATAATCGGATACGAACCTTTAACCAGACCTGTCGTTTTCCATTCCGATGGGGTTCGGATATCGATAATTTTGATTTTGGAATCAATCAGCTTTTTATCGATCGGTTGGGCAGAGTAATCGGCCATCAACGTTGTAGCCAAAAGCAAAATGGCAATGAATAGAATACGCATACTAAATCCTCTTAAGGGTATAATAGCGGTATTGTATCGATGAATGATTAATATGAGGTTTTATGGGCGAATCTAAAACAGAAAATGCAAAACGGCTCCGCTACATTCGGCTATTGAGTCGTTTTATCAACGGAATACTCTCGTTTCTCGCAAAAAGCGATAGTCCGACGAAAGAGCAGTTTGATCAAAAAGTAGATATGAATTTTCGCTTTTTAGAAAAAAATGAAGCGGTCAAACTTTATAAAGATGAATACCTCGTCCTTGAAGCACTAGGACAGAAGATTCTTGATTTTCGAGCAAGTGATGAGGAGATTGAAACGATTAAAGAGGAACTTTTTTATGCTCAAAATCAGCTCGAGAAACGGGTGAATGCCAGCCGCTATAAAAAATCAAAACACGATAATCATGCAACAGACGGTTGGTAATTACATAACCTCTAAATGTTCTAAGAGGATTTTGGTTCCCAATCCGATTAGGATAAGCCCTCCCAACATTTCCGCTTTACTCTCCAGCAATGAACCCAATTTCTTTCCGACATAGACGGCCGCGACGCAGAGTACAAATGTGACCAGCGCTATGACACCTGCCGCACTATAGATATCGGTTTGCAAAAAAGCGAAAGTCACCCCGATCGCCATAGCATCGATGCTCGTTGCAATCCCAAGGGTAATGAGCGTTTTAGCGGAGAGATCGGTCACCTCTTCGTCAAACTCGTTTTGGTACGCTTCGTAAAGCATTTTTCCCCCAAGACCTACGAGGAGAACGAAAGCAATCCAGTGATCGAATGCCTGAACGTATTCTGCAAAACTGATTCCGATGAAATACCCAGCCAGAGGCATCGCCCCTTGAAAAAATCCGAAAACAGCTGCTGTAAAAAAGGCTTTGGAGAGTAAAAGATCTTTGTATTTTGATCCAATCGCGATGGAGACGGCGACAGAGTCCATTGCCAATGCGACGGCGAGGATGAGAAGGGTTTCGTTCATAAAGGGTCCTGAAAAATAAGTCCGCCATTATAGCGGACAAAGTTTTAGTGGCTATTTATGAGCAGCATGAACCTCCGTTGCAACTTTTCTCTTTTTTCTGGAATAATCCGCGAATAAGATGCCATCCGATTAACCCCAGCATTAGAACGGCTGCAGATTCTTCCACGATTCCGTGTTCCTCTTGCAAATTGACATTCATTGTGATGGAAAGGGTATTAAACCCCATATCGATGAGCGCACCAAAAAGTATACTTCCTATGACAATCACAGAGAGGTAAATCACTAAAGCGCGCATACCCAATAGGGATTTTACCACTCCCATAGTAACGCTGTTGGTGGCAGGGCCTGCACTTAAAAAGACAAAAGCGGCACCCGGTGAAACTCCGGCGAGGATGAGCGATGCCGCAATCGGAAGTGATGCGGTCGCGCATACATACATCGGTGTGGCAATCGCAACGGCGATGATGTAGCCTAATAAGAGATTATCGCTAAAAAGCTCATGGAGATTGGAGGGGATAGCGGCTGTGATAAACGCACCGATTAAGAGCCCCCAAAAGAGAGGTTTACTGAAACTTCCTAACAGTGTTACTAGACCGTATTCAAAAATAGCTACGAAAGAAAAGGGCTTTTTCTCTTCAGTTTTACTCATAGGGGTGATTTTGGGAGCGGTAGCAGTAAAAGTAAACCCTTTTTTGAGAGTTTTTTGCGGTTCAAAGATAGTCATGAGGACGCCGGCGGCAATCGCTATGACCACCGAAGTGAAAACGCGGTAGAAGGTAAATACCCATCCAAACATCCCAAAGGTCGCGAGTATCGAATCAATACCCGTGATCGGCGTTGAAATCAAAAAGGAGAGGGTCGATCCTTTGGAAGCACCGTTGCGCCGTAAAGCCGCTGCAAAGGGGATGACACTGCAAGAACACAGAGGAAGGGGTGCACCAAATAGGGCTGCTTTGAATACCGAGCCGTGGGTATCGGAACCTAAATGTTTTTGAATCCACTCTTCACGGATAATCTGGTGCAGAATCCCAGCGGCCAGAAGACCAAAAAGGATATAGACACCCATATCGACACTTAATTCCCAAAACGCTTCCCAAATTAAATACACAACATACTCCTGAAAACAATAACTATTATCGAATTATGAGTATATTAGCTTAATTTTTTATTACAGTCGGTCTCTTTTCCAAAAATGCATCGTCCGTTAAAGATTAGCTTTCGGATAAAGAAGAAAAGTGAAAGAGAAGCAAGCAATCCGCTGATAATCGCATGGGGGAGAAGTCCTTGAGAAAAAAATGAGAGGGTTGCGACGATGAGGGCAAACGTTAAAATAAGACACATTGATGCGCTCCTAGCCGGTAATATGAGGAAGGATTTTAATGAACTCGATCAATAAAACGACAATCCATGTAAAAATAGTTATCCCTGCAGCTGCTGCTGCGATGTCTTTTATGATACGAATTTTTTCATTGCAGCGTGTTTCCATGAAATCGCATACCGCTTCGATCGCCGTGTTGAACACTTCTCCCGCAATCATAACCCCCGTCGCCAGAATGATCAAGGAAGCATCCACCCACTCTTTATAGAGTATAACGGGGATGAGGAGGAGGACGGAGAGGATAATTTTGTACAAAACACTGAAATCGTAGATAACGGCAAAACGGAGACCCGAGAGGATAATTTTAAATTTTCGCAGCGGGTGATAGCCGTGTTCCCCTGTCTCTAAGAACTTGTTTTTCATCCCATTACCCCTGTTTTAACAATCCACGCGGTAATAACGGCCCACATAAAGGCGATGAGCATACCCGCCAAGATATCGGTCGGAAAATGGACTTGTAGGTACATTCGTGAGATAGAAACCGATACAACGAGGAGTAAAAGAAGTGAGAGCAGTATCCCTTGATAGAGCGATTGAATACCGGCGAGGGCCAGAGTAAGTCCAAAGGCGAATGCAGTGATCTGCGCCGTATGGGCACTTGGGAAGGAAGGATCGAGAGGGAGTTCATGGATAGCTCCGAACAAGAGAGGACGTTTGCGTTCAAATTCAAATTTGAGTGCATAGACGGTGATAACCGTCCCCCAAAAGGTGAGGCCCAAGATTTTTTCAAAATGGGCTATATGGGGACTCAGGGTGAGGGTCAATACAAGATAGAGAGGCAAAAGAATCCATAACGATCCCATCCACGTGATGGCGGAGAAAAAATGATCTAGATAAGGATGACGGATCGCATGAAACCACGTTAGAACGCTCTGATCAAAATAGACGACGTGATTGTTTTTCAGGTAGTGAGCCAGAAGAATAAAGAGAATAAAAGCGGCACCGAACAAGAAGAGCGAGAAGAGCCATGATTCACCCGAGAGAAATTTTAGATTAAAAGACATAGTTTACCTCTCTTTCTAAAAAAGATTGTATCACACTTAGCACTACGGGAGACGATTGAGGCGATCTTTTACCTCACTAAGACGGACGAAGCTGAATCCTTCTCCTTTGAGCTTGGTAACCCCCTCTATGATCCCCTCACGGGTGCCTCCCTCAGGATGATTCATATGAAAGAGGAGAATATCGCCACTGTGGGAATTGAGGAGCTGTTGTGCCACTTTGGAGGGGCTAAAGGTCGCTCCCGCATCTCCTAAAATACTGAACCCCGCGATTTCGACTCCGTTTTGATGCGCTATGCTGATAGCTTGTTCATCATAATAGGCGGTACCGGAACGGAAAAACAGGGGACGTTTACCTGTGAGTTTTTCGATCAGATCCCCGTTGCCGTTGATTTCACGTGCAACTTCCTCAGCTGAAGCGGTACCGGGGATATTATAAACACTTTTGCCGTTAACGGAGAGGGGGCGGTGGGCGGTACCGTGGTTGGCTATTTCAAACAGAGGATTGGCGGCTAATCGTGCAAAAATTTCCGGATTGCTTTGAATCCAGCGGGAGTTGATAAAGAGGGTAGCGGGAATATGGTTATCCGATAAAAAGTCGATCAGTTGTGCATCGTACTGCGAACTCCGAAAACTTCCTCCGCATGCATCAAAGGTGAGGGCGATCTCTTTTTTGGAGGAATCAAAGGTCGTGACGACGCCGCTCACATTTTCACCCCATTGCGCAGGCTCATCGGCAGTGAGTGAAAGGGGAGCGATTAAGAGTAAAAAAAGGAGGTTTTTTATCATAGAAATACCTTTATAGGAAAATGCGATTGTAGCGTAGAGTTTCTTTTAAGATATTTTTCACGCCCTGTGAGATATCATCAATTTATTTCTATAAGTAACGTTAATTTTATGAGTGAAGCGGGTGGAAAATGCCAAATAAAACAACCTATACAAAGATTGCGGCTAAGATTATTTTTATTACCATGCTCGTGACTCTCATAGCCGCGTATATGTACGGCGAATATATGAAGAGAGATGCGATTACGAATTTAGCCCATGTCGATGCTAAAAAAACGAGTATGCTTGTCTTTGAGACCCTCTATTCCGCTATGCAAAGAGGGTGGAATAAGGATGATTTAGAAGAGATTATTGCACGACTTAACAGTGTTGATAGCCAGATGAAAGTCAATGTATACCGAAGTGAACGGGTTGTGCAGCTGTTTGGGGAAATTGAAAAAGACAAGATTGCCAGAGAGACCGATAAAAATATTGCAAAGGCGATTACAGGTGAAGAGATATTAAACATTTCGGATGCTGAAATGATCGAATACTATTATCCGGTTATTGCCAAAGAGAATTGCTTAAAGTGTCATATAAACGTCAAATCAGGGGATGTTTTAGGGGTCATTGATGTCTCTTACCCGATTGATAATTTGAAAGTGCCACTCACTGAGATGATAAACTTTTTTATAGTCTTTATCGTATTGTTTTCGATTGTTATCTATCTCTCTATCTTTATAGAGCTCAATCAATATTTGATAAAACCGATTAAAAACTTTTCCAATATGATCAAAAATATAACCGCTTCCCAAGATATGAGAAAACGGATTGAAGTGAATGACAATATCGAAGAGATCGATTCGATCAAAGATGTTTTTAACAGTATGCTCGATTCGATAGAACACCAATTCTATTTTGACAGTTTAACCGGTTTGGAAAACAGAAGAAGATTGACCGAAAAGCTCGAAGAGGGAAAAAACATATTTTTAATCATCATCAATATTGATGCGTTTCAAGAGATAAACGATCTCTACGGTGATCCGGCAGGGGATTTGATTTTAAAGGAATTTGCACAATTTTTAAAAGAGCTTATGATTGATAACGAGGGACTCTATCGACTCCATTCGGATGAGTTTGCCCATGTGTGCAACAGCGGAATGGATATGGATGAGTTTAAAATATTCGTTTCATTTATCAGCGAAAAAATTGCTCAAAAAAGTTTTAAAATAGATGAAAAAAGCGAAGTAAGTCTCAGTGCTACGATGGGGATATCGTATGGTTCAGAGATGCTGCTGATCAATGCGGACGTTGCGCTAAAACTTGCTAAAAAAACTAAAAAGAATTATTTGATTTATGATGAGACGATGGCGATGACAAAAGAGTATGAGAAAAATTTTGACTGGACGAAACGGCTCAAAAAGGCAATAGAAGAAGATAAGATTGTCCCTGTTTTTCAACCGATTGTGGATACTAAGACGGAGAAAATCGTTAAATACGAAGCCCTTATGCGGATGATGGACGATCATGGGCTCTACATTGCCCCTATCCATTTTTTAGAGCTTGCCAAAAAGAATAAGCTCTATCATCAATTGACAAAAATAATGATCGAGAAAACGTTTAAAAAATTCGAGCATCTCCCTTATTTTGTCTCAATCAACATTTCGGTCGAAGATATCTTGAATAAAGAGATCTATGCCTACATTTTGAAAAAATTGGAAGATTCAGGGATCGGTCACAAAATTGTATTTGAAATTATAGAGTCCGAAGGGATCGAAAATTTTGATAAAGTTTTTGAATTTATCGTCAATGTTAAAAGATACGGTGCCAAAATTTCTATCGATGATTTCGGAACCGGATATTCAAATTTTGAGTATCTTATGAAATTAAAAGTGGACTATATTAAAATTGACGGATCGATGATTAAAAATATCGACAGTGACAAAAACTCTCAAATGATTACCAAGTCGATTGTCAGTTTTGCTAAAAATATGAATATCAAAACGGTTGCCGAGTTCGTCCACTCTAAAAATGTTTTTGAAAAAGTGAAAGAGCTGGATGTCGATTATTCACAAGGGTATTATTTCGGAGAGCCAACCGATACTATTGTATCTGAAGCTTAATGCTCAATCGCCGTTTCTATCCGATTTTTCCCTAGCTCTTTTGCACGGTACATAGCCGAATCGGCTCGTGTAAGAAGGGTGTCTATCGTATCGCCGCTGCGAGCGGTGACAATGCCGAAGCTTGCGGTTACAGGGGAGGGGGCGAGATGAAGAAGACGAGCATCTTCTTCGAATGCGCTGCGCAAGGTTTCGGCAATCACTTCGGCATTTTTATGATCGGTATCAATAAGTCCGATAATAAATTCTTCACCTCCCCAGCGACCGACGATATCGGTGCGACGGAGACGGGTTTGAAGGAGTTCGGCAATTCGGACGAGGACGCTGTCTCCCGCTTGATGGCCCAGTGTATCGTTGATGGTTTTGAAGTTGTCGATATCAAAAAAGATAAGGCTGAGAGGATCGCCGCGACGTTTGCTGAGGTGGAGAAATTCATTAAAGGAGTCGTTGAATGCATTTCGGTTCATCAATCCCGTTAAGGTATCGTTACGTGCCATAAATTCGAGTTTTTTGTTGTATCCTCGGATCATTAGGAGAATGATAAAGGTGATAATAACGGTAACCAGCAGCGATGCGGCAAGATTCAAATAAAACGTCTGGCGTACATTTTTCGTAAAGTCATCCAGTTTTGCTTCAACTAGGAGATAGAGATCAAGTTCGGGGATGTATTTGGTTTTTAGGAGATAGTTTTCGCCATCTTTTTGGTATTCGAGAATTTTGGAGTCTTTGACAATTATCTGATCACTCAGGTTGTAGAGTGCCGGCGTATCCGAAAGACTTTTGATATTGGTATCGGTCCGTTCGGATAAAACGATTTCTCCCTTCTCATTGATGAATATGACGGTGAAATTGTACTCTTGGCGGAACCGTTTGAGCATATCGTTGATGTAGGATATTTTCAACCCGATTCCGGTAGCTCCGACAAAATGGAAATCGTTGTCGTAGATTTTGTGGTTGATAAACATGATCAGTGAATTGTCCAGATGGTTATTGAAATCGAGATTAATTTCATTATCCCCTTGCAGTTTTTTAAATTTAAAATACCATTCATTATCAGGTTTTGTACTGCTGAGATGTTCGAGAAAACCGTTTTGAGTGTAATAGCTTTGGGTTTTTTCCGAAACCAAAAAGGCGACAAACATACCGTATTTGTTTTTGATCGTATCGAGATAACGGATGATTTTATCTCTATTTTGCTCATCGTTCATGAGCCAGTCTTTTAGAAAGGTATCGTGCGCCATCATCGATGCGACAAGATTGGGTTCAATAACATGTTTTTGGATTTCAGTGTAGATATTATCGACCGTCAGCGGAAGGGAACGGGTTTTGAGATCGGTTTCGGTGGAGTGGAGTGAAACCATAAAATTAATAAATGAAATGCTGATGGAGAGGGCTATCATGAGTACCGATATGGTGATGACAATGTAAAAATTGTTTTTAATTTTCATTGGACTCATTTCAAAGGTTAGAAAATAGAGGATAGTTTAGCATGATTGGTGATTAAAATCTGAATTGGTAGGCGTAGCATTTTCAAACTCTGTATTTTTTGTTTGAAAAAATGATAATTCTTTTATTGCCCACAAAAACATAAATGATGTCATGATATTCATAACTAACAGTGCGAAATTACCGTAAAACGATCTTGTTTCCTTTTGAAGGATCTTTTTTTCTGGATTTATTAGTTGAGAGATATTTACTTCTTCTGTTTTATAGGCATCTAAATATTGATCCACTATTTGAGTATAAGTTTCAAAGGTTTGATTTAGATCGGATAAATTGGTTTTAGTTTCCATCGATAATTTTGTTTTATAATAATCTATTTTCATTTGATTTGAATTTGTGTCCATTGTGTAAATGAAGATAAACATGAACGTTATTACAGGGAAATATAATTTCCACATGCTCATTAAAATTGTATGATCATCTTTTTCAGCTAAAAATGCATAGTAAACAACTGAAGACTGTAAAAAAGCGAATGATAACCACATAAATATTTGCATCATCCAAGAAAATGAAATAAATAAACCAAACAAAAACAAGTATAACATCCATGGTAGAATGATCCATTTAAGTATAGTATTGATTTGTTCTTTTTGTATTTTAATCATGACTAGACCCCTATTGGCTATTTTAAAACAGTAAAAGTTTATGCGTCCGTATCCGAAAGCAGATTAAAAACCATAAAATCTTCAAACGGATTTTTCCCTGAACCCGGAATATTTTCAAATCCGTATTCGAGATACATGGAGCGTTTGTTTTCATCGACGGGGATGAGAAAAACATGGTTGATGGCAACAATTTTTTGCAACTCAAACGCTAACATAATAACATCATCGAGCATTGAAAAACTGTATCGTGGAGCATCTCGCATTAGTTTTTGCCGAAATTCGGGCTTGACGTAGAGAAATTCGATCAATAATCCGGGGATGTTATCGACGTCATTGGTGATTTTGAGAGAGACAAATCCGAAAGGTATCTGATCGACATAACCTGTGTGGATGATATTTTGACGGTGTGAGGCTGTTTCTCGGAGTAAACCTATAAACGCCTGCAACGCTTCAGATTCGCCGGAGAAATCGAAAGATGTAAAAAAATCGGATAATGTTTCGGATGAAAGAGGTGTGATCACAAGCTGACTAACTGACGAGCTTCGCTTTGAGCGCTTTGATCTTATCGGCTTGTTTGGCGGTGGTGACTTTTAGCACCTTTTTTTGATCTTCATTTAAATTTTTGATTGGTTTGGCCGTTTCTAATTTGCCGTCACGAATAACGTATGACATAATTATTTCCTTACACAAGTAAGATTGGTGCATGAAATTGTAACATGATTTTTAAAAAATGAAGTGGTGACCCCAACGAGATTCGAACTCGTATGGCCAGAATGAAAATCTGGAATCCTAACCATTAGATGATGGGGCCACATAAATGCGGTTGAAAAAAAGTGGTGTCCCGTGATGGATTCGAACCATCGACCCCCTCATTAAAAGTGAGATGCTCTACCGGCTGAGCTAACGAGACACGAAATAACAATAAACTGTTCCAGCACAATTTATGGACGGGAATTATAGCGGTTGTACCCTTTTTTGTCAATAGGATATGAGGTTAAAAGGGATAATTCTTTTAGAATAAGTGATAAGTACACTCATAACACGCAAATGGGGGAGAAAAAATGATACTATTGTGATAGAAATAGACTAAGGAATAAGAATGTTGAAACTATTTTTTTTAAGTTGTGTCGCGGTTTTAACCCTTTTTGGGGGAACTATTCAGAATGATGAGCAATTTAAACAAGCGGTTCTTCAAATGGGAAAAGAGAACAAAATAGTGCTAATGATCTATACCACGGAGGATTGTCCCGAATGTGCGTATATGAAAAGCAAAGTATTTCACGATAAAAGGGTTGAACCTTATATGAAGCGCCATTTCATCGTGATCGAGAAAAATGTCCATAAAAGCAAACTTCCTGACGGGTACGATTTTTTCGGGATTCCGACAATGTTTTTTATTGACAAAGCAGGCAACAAAAAAGAGACGATCATCGGGTCTAAACGTCCCCAACCGTTTTTGGGTGAGTTGCACCGTATTCGGGGGATCAAATGAGAGCCCTTTTTTTAGCAACAGTTTTAGGGATGACTTTGAGTGCTTATGATGCAGTACATCTCAAAAAAGCGTTGGAAGAAAAAGAGTGTATCGGGTGTGATTTGCGTGGCGCGGATTTGAGTCAGAGAGATTTTAGCGGTGGTGATTTTCATGGCAGTGATCTGAGCAAAGCAGATTTACGGGGAAGCATATTTGAAATGGCCGATTTCAACGGATGCAGTCTGCGAAGTGCGAATGCCGAAGGGGCTGTTTTTTGGAAAGGGACACTAGAGCGTGCCGACTTGCGCGGAATACACGCCAAAGGGGCTAATTTCAAGGGGGTTCATTTTAACGGAAGCGATTTGAGTCGTGCCGATATGCGTGATGCTAAAGTGTGGAAAGCTGATTTCACCGATACAATTCTTGCCAAAACCGATTTTCGGGGGTCTGAACTGGGGGGATCGAAATTTAGTCGTACGGATCTGAGAACGGCTAAAATGAAAAAGACGTTATTGTGGCAAACTCGTTTTAGTGATGTTGTCATGACAAAAGCGCAATGTGCATTTGCCAAAAAAGAAGAGGCAATTTTCGATCTCAATGTGACGTGCCGTTAAGGGGAATACTATGCTTTATTATAGTGCTAAAATAGCTATTACGACGATCTTGATCGTTTTAATTTCTGAAATAGCTAAACGAAGTTCATTTTGGGGAGCGGTGCTGGCGTCAATTCCTCTCATATCTGTATTGGCAATGATCTGGCTTTACGTCGATACGAAGGATATCGCAAAAATAAGTGCCCTTTCAACGGGGGTATTTTGGCTCGTTTTACCGTCACTGGCTTTGTTCGTGACACTTCCGCTGCTGTTAAAGCAGGGGGTGGGCTTTTATCTCAGCCTTTTTGCATCGCTGAGTGTGACCGTTGTGTGTTATTGGGGAATGGTAACTGTTTTGGGGCGCTACGGAATTAAACTTTGATCGTGTGCATGACTAAAACAGATAATCGGCGATAATCCTCACATTGGTCTCATCGTATGCTTTGTTTTGATAGAGTGACGTACTGCCGCTGTCGTAATCGATCCGTGCTAGCCGAGTCCGCAGGCGAAACTCTTTACGTGGCTGATAGGTTGCATCGATATTGTATTCGTCCGAATCGGGGCGGGGGTTTTGGGTGAGGGATGCGGGGTTGGATTGGATGCTGTCATCTTGATCGATTTTCATATATTTTGCTGAAATTTCGAACGTCGAATCAGGGTGATAGGTGAGGACTCCTCCGCAGGCTTCCGCACCTGCGTTTTCACTCTCTCCGTCGATTTGCAGATCGGTGTAGGTGATAAAGGCTCCCCACCCCATCTTCTCATACCGTCCCCCGCTCCCCAAAAGGCTCTGATCACCGATGAGGGTGTAGAGAGCGCTCAGACTCCATTTCCCCTGTGTTAGTGTCCCTCTTAGCCCCAGAAGGTAGGTATCGACCTCTCCTGCGGCATTGTCTCCGATACTCTGTTCGTTCAGATATTGTAATGCTCCCGAAAAGGTTGTCCCATCGGAAGATCGCCAAATAGTGTTGTTGATAATTTGTAGATAGGGGGCGTTCATCACATCACGGACATAGGTGTCGTAGAGTTCGATTTTCCATGGTGATGCCGGAGAATAGATCGCTCCGAGGACGGCGATGTCACGATCTATCCCGAGTGAGGCAGTCGGAGAGACGAAGGTGTCGGAGCCTTTGTATTTCCACCCCGTGATGTAAGCGGCTTTTAGAGTGGTATGGCTCAGAGATCGGTTCTCGATACTCAGTGCTTCAAAGCTGTTAGGGAGCATTCGGTTGTAATAATCGTTTGCGAGTGGCAGATCAAGTCGCTGACGTCCGTAACGGATGAGGGTGTCATGAGCGCTGTATTGGAGGTACGCTTCGCCGAGGGTGTTGATCGAACTACCGTCGAGATTAAGATTATGGGTTTGCCCCGATTCGGGCATTTCGGTAAGTGAGGTAACTCCGTTACTCGAAAAGAACGACACCCCTCCGCTGAATCCCTTATAGGATGCTGTTTTATAGCTTAAAATCCCCCCGAGGGTGAGTGCGGTTCGGTCAGTGCGGAGTTCGCGGTCTCCGTCGTACCAAAAGGCTCTAAGCTGGCCGCTCACTTTTCCTTCTTTAAAAATATCCTCTAGCTCTTGTGCGGAGGATGAAAGACTAAGGAGCATGGATAGGAGGAGTGAGCGTTTGAGCATTGATTATTTACCTTGTTTTGCCTCTTTGAGTTTTTGTAAGAATCCCTCTGCGGTGGCACCGCCTACCATCATCCGTCCGATCTGTTTGCCGTTGGAATCTAAAAAATAATAGGTTGGCGTTCCGAAGACTTGATACCCGTATTTGTCGGGATGCACCTCGATGTCAATCTCTACGGGGACAAAAAAGTTTTTGACGTATTCGGCTACGTCGTCATTTTCATAGACGCTTTTTTTCATAATGTTGCACATTTTGCACGTTTTTTTCGAGAACATCAGCATTAGTATTTTATGCTCTTTTTTAGCCTGTTCTAACCCCTTCTCATACGAAGGTGCCCAATCGAGTTCGGCGAAGAGTGAACTGCTGATAAGTAAGAGGGCTAAGAGGATTTTTTTCATGGGTATTCCTTAAAATGTTACTACTTTATCGCTTTGGATAACCCACTCTGCGAGTACCTGCATCGTTGATGAGACACTTTCATCGAAATAGGGTTGATTTTTAAAAAGTCCGCATCGTGCGTTGCAGGTTCCGCAGGCTTGGAGGGCTATACCCTCCTCATAGAGCTTTTTGAGCATATCCACCAAATCGTGATCGTAGCTTTCGGGCTTTTTGATAATATCACGGGCAAGATCGACCGCATCGTTCATCAAAAAGATATTGACAGCTTCACCACTTTTGTGGAGGGTTTTAGCCAGACGCAGAGCATTCCACGTCACATCGGAACCGTCATAGGGCTGGTGATTTAGGATAATCGTCGTCATGGAAATCTCCTTATTGCTCTTTGGTGAGCAACGTAACTCCTAAGCCTGTCTCAATCGGATAACCTTCTTCTGCCCACCCTTTAAGACCCCCTTTGAGGTTGGTCGCATTGACGTATCCCAGTTTTTTGAGGGTTTGAGCGGCTAACGCTCCACGGCTTCCGCCACGGCAATAGGTGACGATCAGCGCATTTTTGTCTTTGATTTTATTGAGCACTTCAAATTCGAGATTTCCGCGTGTGATCGCCATCGTGCTGGGTGCGTAAATTTCACCCTCTGCACGTTGGTTTTCTTCACGTACATCCATGACGATCACTTTCTTTTCAGCGTCTAACATCTCTTTAAGCTGTTTCGGTGCCATTTCACCTGCTTCCGCTTTAGCCGTAGAGATCAGTTTTTCAGACTCTGCTTGACCTGCTATCACTGATGAGCTTGTTAGTAAACTTGCTATCAATAGGATTTCTTTTAACTTCATTGGGTACTCCCGATACGATTAAGTTATTAGCTAAATAGCTAAATACAGATATCATAGTACAATCACAACTCTATGTCAAGAGTTAATGAATCGGAATATACGCGTAATGTTCATTTTGTTTATCGATCAGCCCGATGGTCGAGTTCGGTGTGAGTTTGACAAAATCATACACATTGCTTTTGTCTATTTTTAGGGTTTTCATCGTTGCTTCACACATTAAAAACTCCACTTCATAAGTATTGGCCATCGTTGCAATTCGTTTAGTGAGTTGATCATGTGCCGCAATCAGCTTTTTATCATTTTTATACGGGGAGTTTTTGAGATCTTTAACAAAGAATTTATACGCATCTCCGTGGATCACAACGGCTACATCGAGTTTTTCAAGATTTCCCTCATAATGAGCTTTATGATAGGCGATCCCTTGCAATACTTTTTTTTCAAAAGATTCAAGTTGTCCTGTTTTTAAATCAAAAACGACTTGTTTTACCCCCTCTTCAGCGAATAGCATTCCGCAGAGAGCGAAGATGAGTAACCATTTTTTCATGGGTGAGCCTTTAGGGAGATTTTACTGTATTATAAAACGCAAATGTAAAAATAAAGTAAATAACCTAATTAGCTAAATACTAAATAATAATAGTGTCACTATTTAGCTAATTTGCTAATATGTGCTCCTATGTTATAATCAACCCCAATAATGCAAAGCGAAGAGTCAAAAGGCGATAGATGTTGGATATGGAACAAAAGCTCAAAATTTTTAAAGCGTTGAGCAATGAGACCCGTTTTTTGATTTTTAAAAATGTTTTTACGGGGGGATACACCTGCTCACTCGATAAAAAACAGCCCGGTGTCGAGGTCAATCCCATCGCGACGTGTGTCAGTACCATCGCCGAGCATTTTAATTTTTCCCTTCCGACCATTTCGGCGCATATAAAAGAGTTGAAAGAGGCAAAGATCATCACGGTGGAGAAAAAAGGGAACAAAGTCTATATCGAGCCCAATATCGAGACGATCCGCGAGATGGCAGGATGTTTTCAAACGCTGGTGAGTAATTTCGATGAGAATCGGGAACTGTTTTTCGGAGATACTCTTACGGTTCAGTAAGTATAGCGTATGAATATCTGGTCATTTGATTTCCCATGGGCATTTCTAGCACTTCCCCCCATCCTCTATTGCCTTTATCGCTGTAAAATCATCCCCCAAAAACGGTACTTTCCTCATCTGCAATTTTTCGGTAATCCGGGAAAATGGCGTAATATGGAGTGGCTCCTTAAAGCACTTGCCGTGACGCTCATGGTGGGGGCATTGGCAACGCCTGTCGTGACCGATTACTCCGACCCGCGTAACCGTAACGGGATCGATATCGTCCTAAGCCTCGATGCCAGTGGGTCTATGAACGCCTCTGGATTTGGGAGTGATGAGAGCCGTGCCACCCGATTTGAGATCGTCCAAAAGATCGCTTCCGATTTTGTGATGAAACGGCGTGAAGATAACGTCGGGGTGGTGGTGTTCGGGGATTTTGCCTTTATTGCGACTCCCGTGACCTATGAAAAAGAGATCATCTCCGAGATGATCGGCTATTTGAGTCACGGTATGGCGGGGCAAAATACCGCTATCGGCGAAGGGGTCGCTCAGGCGGTGCGAGCACTCAAAGATTCCAAAGCCAAGAGCCGGGTCATTATCCTCCTCACCGACGGAGAGCATAACAGCGGTGCGATCTCTCCCAAAGAGGCGGTAGCGATGGCTCAAAAAGCAAGGATCAAACTCTACACTATTGGGATCGGTGAAAAGGGGGAGTTTGATAGCAAACTTTTAGCCCAGATGGCGCGTGATGGCGGAGGAGAATATTTTACGGCGGCAAATGAGAAGGAGTTAAAAGAGGTGTATGCTCAAATCAATACGCTGGAGCGTTCCCGCATCAAAAGTGCTGAGCACACATTTTTCGAACACTATTACCAGTACGCGGTGGCGGCGGCATTGCTCATTATTGTGTGGCTAGGCTGGAGACGGAGGGTCAAAGGATGAGTTTGTTATCCCCTCTGTGGCTCATGGCTCTCATAATCCTTCCCCTCTATCTCTGGGGGGCGCGTCGCTATGGGTGGCATACGCAAGCTTGGCTCATGGTGAGCGTTTTCTTTTTGATCCTCTCCCTTGCCCGTCCCGTAATGAGTGAAAAACCGATCAGTGTCGAAGAATCGGGAAGCGATGTCATTTTAGCGGTCGATGTCTCGTATTCAATGAGGGCGACCGATATTGCTCCCACACGGCTGGATGCGGCGAAGAGGGTGTTATCCCAAATCATCGCGCAAGATAGAGAAGATCGCTTCGGGGTGCTTGCCCATACGACGAGTGCGATTATCCTCTCTCCACTGACGAAAGATATGGAGCTTCTCGAACACCTTTTTGCCTCGCTCGATGAATCGCAGATTATTACCAAAGGGACGGAGGTGATGAGTGCATTGGAACTTGCCCGTAAAATGTCCCATGCACAGCACCCGCTACTTGTTTTGTTCACCGACGGAGGGGATGAACTCTCGTATGAGGAAGAGGCGGCATACGCCGAGGAAAACGGTCTGCGGGTCTGTATCGTGATGCTCGCATCATCTCAGGGGAGCACCCTCCCATCCGATAACGGATCACTCAAAGATGAGGATGGTCATATCGTGGTGAGTGCACGTAACGATGCGATTAATCTGATAGCGGAACAAAGCGGGGGAAAAGTGATCGATGGAGCCGATGCGACGAGTGTGATCGAGTGGATCGAGCGGGAGCGGAGTGAAGATTTCGCGGGTTCTACAACCGTAACACGCTATAGAGAACTTTTTTATTTTCCTTTGGTGTTGGCACTGATCGCTTTTGTGCTCGCCTATACGAGTGTGGGGGAGAAAGTGACAAAAACGCTTATCCCTTTACTCGCGCTGGTGGGAATCAGCGCCAATGCAGGGCTGCTGGATTATCCCTATCAAACATTAGGGAGCTATGCGTATTCTCATGGCAATTATGAGCGTTCGGCTCAGTGGTATGGACGGATCGATTCGGAGAGGGGACGGTTCAATCGTGCCGCTTCTCTCTATAAAATGGGAAAATATCAGGAAGCCTTAGCGATATATCGTACGATACGCTCCGAAGAGCCTTTGTTCAAATCGAAGGTATTTTATAATATGGCCAATTGCCATATCCGCCTCAGTGAGTTTGAAAACGCTCGAATCGCGTTACTCAAATCGCTCACTTTGAGTTACACGCCTCAAGCCGATCAAAATCTCCGCGCGATTGCAGGGGCACAGGAGCAAAAATCGCTCAATGTCCGTAAAGAGAAAAAAGATCAATTCACCTCGGATGAGAACAAACCCACAGGTGAGGGGAAGAAAAGCAAAGAGGGGGGCGGATCGAATATGCAAAGCGATATTGCCTCCTCGGGTGCAGGAGATGCGGGGAAAAAAGCACAGGCTGATCCCCGTTTCTCAACCTCGCAAGGGAAAGCGGCTCTTAGCTCGAAGCAGTATGAATTGATCAATCAAAGGAGTGTCCATGAAACGAAACCTTGGTAGGCTGATCGTGCTGATGATCCTCAGCACGATCAGCGGATGGGGGGCAACCTATCAGTGGGAAATGCTCGAAGCACCTCAAACTCTTTATGTCCAGCAAAGCGGTGTAGTACGGTATGAATGTACCTTCTCGACGAGTGCGGCGGATTATACGATCGACTTTAAACCCTCAGGTACCGAAGAGTATCGTGCTTCAATCTTGACTCAGCGTGATCGGATCGTAGAGGGGAAACGGGTACAGACGTTTGATGTGCTGATTACCCCTTTAAAAGAGGGGAATATTGAGATAGTCTTGGAGGCGTTGATCCGCCACACGACCTTTGCCTCGATTGAGAATGCCTCCATCGGACGGGATAACGTCAAAAAATACGACTTCGATGATGAGACAGCATACCTGCCGAAAGTCATTATCAGTGCCAAACCTAACAGCGCGGCACTCAGCGGTGAGATGGCGTTGGAGGTGAGAATCGACAAGAGGAGTGTCATAGCGCATGAACCGGTGCATGTGAGTCTTTTTCTTCGTGGGCGTGGGAATCTCGATCAGTACGTACCCTATGAGCTAAACATCAGCGGAGTAAATATTTTCGCCGAAGAACCGATGCGCGATATCTCTCCCGATACGGCGGGATTTAGCGGGGAGATACGTCAGGAGTTTGCCCTTGTCAGCTCTAAAAGTTTTATTATCCCTTCGATCACCATCGATGTTTTCGACACGTCAACGCAAAAAATAAAACGGCTCCAAAGCGACGCGGCAGCGATCGAAGTGGTGCAGGGATATGAGCGATCGAATCTCTTAGACCCTCCCGCGTTGCGTGATTGGAGCGGTTGGATGCGATATACCCTTTATACGGGTTTAGTGATGGCGGGAGTTGCGCTGGGTGAGGCAGTGCGGCGGCTGTGGAAACTGAGACCACGGAGAAAGGTGAAGCGGTTTTGGGATGAGGCCAAAACATCCAAAGAGTTGGTGATGCTCCTCTCCCTTTCGGGAGAAAAACATTACGAAGAGGTGATTGAATTGCTCGAATCAGGGAGAGTGGATTTGCGTGAAGCTAAGAAGAGATTGAATATATTGTTTCACAATGATTCAGTGAAATAAGAAATGGTGTTTATAATGTCAAAAATATTATACAGTACATTATTTATCATTTTTACAGTCTCTTCTTATGCTGAATGTCTTGTAAATGTGCCTGAAGAGATAGCCGACAAAATTGCACACGGACACGCATGGACGAATCATGGAAGTGAGTTTTCTGAAAAAAAGAGAATAGCAAATATAGAAATGCCTGATACGCAAAAAATTGGTAATCCTGAAGAGTTTCAAAATCATATTCGTACGATTATGATGACTAAGACTCCTAAAATTATTCCGGGTAATCGTAAGGTTTATTGGGATGACAATACGGGAACAATCGTTTTTTATGATCCATTAAGCAATGATTGTGGAACGGCATTTCGTCCCAATGATGGAAAAGAGTATTACGAGCGTGTTTTAATGAGAAAAGAATCGGATAAAGATCGATCGAAAATGAAAGCATATCAGCCATCAACGAAAACGACATCACAGATGAGAAAAACAAGTAATTTTCAATGTGACGGTAGAAAGCATTGCTCTCAAATGAAATCATGTGAAGAGGCTACGTTTTTTCTCAATAATTGTCCTAATACAAAAATGGATGGGAATAACGATGGAATCCCGTGTGAAAAACAATGGTGTAACTAAAAGCTAAAAATAAACAAGGTAAACTCACAACAGATAAAGAGGAAAAATAATGATAGATGTAATTAATCAAATACGTTCCGAAGTGGCCAAAGTCGTCGTCGGTCAAGAGAAAATGATCGACGGATTGTTGATCGGATTATTGTGCGACGGTCATATCCTGATCGAGGGGATACCTGGGTTAGCGAAAACGACAACAGTTAAAGCTCTCTCACAAACATTAGGATTAGGGTTCAAACGGGTGCAGTTCACCCCCGATCTCCTCCCGAGCGATATTTTGGGTGCTGAGGTCTACGATCCGAAAGAGAACGGCTTTAAAATCAAAAAAGGGCCTATTTTTACCAATCTCCTCCTCGCCGATGAGATTAATCGCGCACCCGCAAAAGTACAATCGGCACTGCTGGAAGTGATGCAGGAGCGGCAGGTGACGTTAGGGGATGAGAGTTTTAAACTCTCCCCTCCGTTTCTCGTTATGGCGACACAGAATCCGATCGAGAACGAAGGGGTTTATCCTCTTCCTGAAGCGCAACTCGATCGTTTTATGCTCAAAATTACCGTCGGATATAACACCCCCGAAGAGGAGCTATCCATCGCACGGCGTGTCGGTT
>Ga0208246_1000153_pt1 | contig 64501 bp, 66 predicted proteins | sample RifOxyD2_FD_184039 | JGI IMG/M metagenome (GOLD analysis project Ga0208246, IMG submission 184039) | Soil microbial communities from Rifle, Colorado - Rifle Oxygen_injection D2 (SPAdes) | ecosystem: Environmental > Terrestrial > Deep subsurface > Rock core/Sediment | place: Rifle, Colorado... | reverse complement strand
GCTACAACCTCATATTCAACGAAAGTTGAATTTAGTTTATTTCCTATGGTCATAGCAGTGCTTTTTGTGGCGATTTGTTGGCCAGCACTTAGGTTGCTCATCAGTTTTGATGGGTTAATGAGCATACTGCATATCAAGACCGGCAAGCTGGTTAAAACACTATCTGCTTTGGGTGTTATCGCTGTTGTGGTAATCATTTTCGAATCGTTGGTGATGCTTTTTCCGGATGATGAATTGAGACCTATGTTTATGTCAAATAGCGACAGTGTGAATATTGTTGTATTGACTATTTTAGTTCTCTATTCTTTCTCGGTTTTGATGGTACACTGGACACGATTCGAAGTGCCGGCTAATTGTATCGTCCTTTTGAACGGTAAAATTAAATATCCAATGGAGAGATTTTTTTTCTATCCGAGTACTGGTAAAACCATTCAAATTGTCAAGGAATGCATTCCGCTACCGTCCTTTGAAGTGACCGCAACCTTTAAAAATGATCGGCAGGCAACTTTATTCGTAAATACCGCTTTAAATTTAGATATCGCCAAAGCGCGCTCGGAAGCAAAGCTAGTAGAGCTTGATTACAATGAAGATGAATTTGAAAAAGAAACGGTAGAGATTGTCCGTGCTTATGTTATGGCACGAGCGCGGAATGGGGAGCTAATAGATTTGCAGGATGCTAAGCGTTCTGAATCTGATGTCAGGTATAATAAGTTTCCGATTTTTTGGTCAGGGGTAGCTGTCTATACTTTAGTAGCGGCGGCAAAAAAAAGTACATAAGCTAAATATTTCAGGATACAAATTTAAACCCACCAGGTTCGCTTGGCGGGTTCTTTTTTTGAAAAAAATTATTAAGTTTTATCCGACAATCTCGGTAATAGCCAATTTGGTGAACGGCTGGCGATGGCCGTACTTTTTGCGATAACGGACTTTGCGCTTATATTTAATCACGTCAATTTTTTGAGCTCGGCCTTGTTCCAGTACTTTGGCTTTAACCAGCGCTTTGTCCACGATTGGCTTGCCAATTTTAATAGCTTTAGTTTCATCATCAAAAATCAAAAAGACTTCTTTAAGCTCGATTTTTTCGTCTATTTTGGCAATGATTTTTTCTATTTTTAAATTATCCCCTGCTTTTACTTGGTATTGTTTGCCGCCGGATTGAATAATTGCGTATTTCACCCCGTTAGAAATTCATGATAATAATCAACTGACTACTATCATAAACTGTTTTAGTTTTACTGATACGTTAGAAATAGATTCGACATCTATTTCTAACGGGGTTCATATCAACTCTTAACCCCAAAAGGGCTTAAATTAACGTCTGGACATATGATATTAGAAATTTACAAAATAGTCAAGTTTTTTAGTTTGCTTAATGGGCTAAGGTTTGGTATCATATATTAATTAAACTATTGATCTATTTAGAGTGATATATGCCAACTCCCGTAAACCCAAATAAACTCAAAATCGGCTGGTTCTCTTTTTCGTGTTGCGAAGACTCGACTATTATGTTTACCGAGATGCTCAATGACCACTGGAGCCAATGGCGGGACAAAATACATTTCCAGCACGCCCGCGTTCTTCAGAAAAATAATGTTTTTGAGGATATTGACGTTGCTTTTATTGAAGGCGCGGTTTCCAGCGCCAGCGACGAGGAGGAGGTTAAAAAAATCAGAGCCGTGGCAAAAAAAGTTGTTACCATTGGTTCCTGCGCCACTACCGGGTTGCCGTCTGGCCAGCGCAACCAGTTTGATGAAGACACCCAAAATTGCATCAAATTTTTACTCGACCATTTTGGGCAAGCGGATAAAGTTAAATCAATTCCCGAAGTCATTGCCGTAGATGAGCAGGTCCCGGGATGCCCGATGGATGAAAAAAAGTTTTTAGAAGTGTTGGATAAATATTTAAAAGAATTTGGAATTACATGAAATAACTAATAACCAAGATACAATAAACAAGTGTCCAAACAAATTTCAATATTCAATAACCAAACTATAATAAGATGGTTCCAAAAATTACTATTTATAACTTAAGTTAGCTAAATTAACGTAGTTTTGTAATCATCACAATTTGAATTTTGAAAATTGGTTATTGGAATTTGTTTGTTTCTTGTATCTTGGTTATTGTATCTTGTCTTTTCCATTTACTCCATGCATAATATCGGTGACATCAACATCAAAAATTTTTCCAAAGTCGAGGGCCGGGCAAACCTTTATATTAAAATCACCGGCGATAAGGTCGAAAAAGTGGAATTCCAAATTGCCGAGTATAAGCGTTTTTATACTTGGGCGATTCAAGGGAAAAATATCAATTCCCTGCCGCAAGTGGTTTCGCGCATTTGCGGAACTTGCTCAATTGCCCATTTAATCTGCGCCATCGAAGCGATCGAGCATGCCCTGGGAGTGGAGGCCAGCGAACAGACAAAAATTTTGCGCAAACTTTTAATATGGGGTCTCGCGATCCGCGATCATGCCCTGCATTTGTACTTTTTTGCTTTGCCGGATTATCTGGGCCGGGACTCAGTATTAGAATTTGATGAGGGCAGTGAATTGGAACATCAACTCCTGCATGATGCGTTTGCTCTTAAACGTGCCGGCAATCTATTGTGTACTTGGATTGGCGGCCGGGCAGTGCACGCGATGTATCCCAAAGTCGGCGGATTTGTAAAATGGCCGGACCGGAGTCAGCAAGAAACAATAATCAAAGAACTATCTGATGTTCGCAGTCGGGTTTTCCGCGCCTTGGAAATTTTTGCCCAGGATAAGTTTAATTTTCAGCGGCCGACTAATTTTGCGGCTTTAATTTCTGATGACTTTAATTTTGTGTCCGGCAAATTGCGCAGTACACACGGCTGGGAGATTGCCGAGCAAAATTACGGCGACCATTTGGCGCGCGTGGTTGTCCCCTATTCCATGTCTTCCGGATACATTTTGGATCAAGCGTCGTATATGGTGGGATCATTGGCTCGGCTGAACCTCAATCAAAACAATCTTCATGTTAAGACTAAAGCTGATTGCGCCCAATATTTAAAGCGCTTTCCGGCGCAGGACATTTTTTTAAACAGTTTGGCCCAAGGGATCGAGATTATTCACAGTATTGATCAATCAGTCGAAATTTTATCAAAACTGCAAATTAATGATGCCGAAGCCGCGGCAACTGTTACACCCAAAGAATCCTCCGGCGTTGGTGTGATTGAGGCGCCGCGGGGATTATTATTTTACAAGTTGGATATTGATGGCGCTGGTTTAATTAAAGGCGGACAAATAATCGTGCCCACTTCGCAGAATCAAATTAACATCGAACAGGACGTTAAAAAATTGGTTGAGGACAATATTGCCAAAGATAAAACAGAAATCGAGCAAATGCTCGAGATGTTGATTAGGGCGTATGATCCTTGCCTAAGTTGTGCCAGCCACTTTTTGAAAGTAAAGTGGGAGGCATGTTCTATCCTGTCTAGACAGGAGTGAAAGGGAAAAAGCTTTTATTAAGATGCAATTTTATCCCCTGTCAAGACAGGGTAGAAATTTAACAGATGATTCTTTACTTGCCAAGCAATTTTTTGAGCCTCGCCGTTTTTCGGAACGCCGATAATCAGATATTTTTCATTCAGGCCAATTTTTTTTCGCAGAGCGAGTTCCGCGTATAAATCAAAATCGTGCAACGAAAGATTTTTAGTTCTGACGGCTACGAATTCATCGATCGTCGAAAATAGTTGCGTTTTTTTCAAATTGATAACTGTATCAATAAAAATGAGCGATTGATCATCCGGGAGGTTTTCAGTCGGATCAAACTCTAAAAAATCAATTTTTGGGAATTGTTTTTGTAAAAATGGTTTGATTTTAAAAGGCATCGCGTCCGCATCAATCAGCGAATTGCCAACTAAGTAAATGATCATAACTTACTCATTGTTTCATTGTTACATTGTCCGATTGTTATCTTATAGTTGATTGTTGTTAATTTTAAGCAATGAAACAATTGAACAATGAAACAATTCATTTTTTCTATTATATGTCCAAAAAACATCTTATTCTGATTTTTTCTACCGCAATAATTAGCGGGGTTTCGATTTTCCTCAACTCCTATGCCGTGCAATTGGCTAATCCGACGCAATATACGTTCGTGCGTAATTTGCTGATAGTATTGCTTATTTCGGCCTGCTTACTGTGGGGTAGAGTAAGATCACAATTTAAGCATATTGACGGGAAACAATGGGCATTGCTTGCATTAGTCGGTATCTTGGGCGGCGGAGTGGCCTTTATTTTGTTTTTTAAGGGGCTGGCGATTACTCCTGGGCCGGTCGGCAGTTTTTTGCACAAAACGCTGTTCATCTGGGTAGCTTTACTAGCGCCAATATTTTTACGAGAGAGAATCAGGCCACTGTTTTTGGTGCCGGCAGTTGCTTTGCTTTGGGGTAATTTTTTATTTCTAGGCGTTAAAATGCAGTTTTGGTCGTGGGGAATGGTTATGATTCTGGCGGCGGCAATTATCTGGGCAATTGAAAACGTCATTTCTAAGCACCTGCTAAATCAGGGCGTTAAACCTTTCGTCATAATTTGGTCGCGAATGACTTTTGGCGCTGGGTTAATTTTTATTTATTTGCTGGCGGGAGCTGGCTTGCCGTCTGTTGGTCAAATTTCACTTAACTTATTTTTCTGGCTGATGGTTTCGGCGGTCCTTTTAATCGGCTATATGAGTACTTGGTATGTCGGGCTATCGCGCGTACCGGTGACGCTGGCGTCAACGATTCTACTTTTGGGTTCGCCGGTCACTTTGATTTTCAACTGGATGTTTGTAGGTAAAACTTTAATTGCTGATCAAATTCTGGGAATAGTGTTGATTGTTGCTGGCACAATTTTTGCGGTCTACCTATTTATTGATATTGCTAAGCAACTAAATACCAAATATGATACTACTCCCATCAGATAGTTATTATATCAAACGAATGAAAGATAAGGGCAGGGCGGTATTTACTAAAAAGGATATTTTGCCTGGGACGATTTGCGGCGATTATCTTGGAAAAATAATTAATGCTCGGAAGGAGCAAGAGAATGAAAAAAAATACGGTTTATATTCTTTTACAAACACAACAAATACCGGTTGCCGTCAATTAGATTCATTTATTTGGCCTAATTTAGAATTATTAGGCGCTCACTTAATAAACCATTCTTGCAGCGCTAATTGTGCTGTTTATCCTTACAAAGGACATATTTTGTATTTTACTCGAAGGAAAATATTTAAAGGCGAAGAGCTAACCGTTGACTATTTGGTCACTATTCCTGAAAAGTGCGAGAATTTAAAAGATTATATTTGTTTTTGCCATTCCCCTGTCTGTCGCGGCACCATGTTTGCATCCAAAGAAGTAGATGAAAAGTATATTCAATGGTGTAAGAAAGTAGAAGGGAAATATTACAATAAAATGAAGGTTGATTATGGGGAGTGGCTGGTTCCGTTAAAAAAGTACCCGAGGCTGATTGGTGACTATTCGATATACGATTTATATGGAAATTTAAATGAGCAGGCGGAGAAGTATCAAGATGAATCAATTCCGGCGCTGGTTGAAGTTAGGAAAAGAATCCGCGAGACCGGCCGATGTTTATATTTTGAAAAATTAGGCGTATATATTTACGGCGTGATGAGAAATTTTATTTTACAAGCACCGAAAACTTTGTAATTTCAGCGAGAAAATTTATTTTTTTTTAAATTTTTCCACCGCGTAACCGTAATGAACGGCGACTATATCCCCTACTTTCGCCCGCGGGCAGATGGCTTTTGAGACTGCCCGTTTTTTATTTCTAATTTTTACAAGATAGAAGTCACTACTTACTTGAATAATTTTGGCTTTTTCTACACGGCAGAGTTTTTTTAAAAATTCAGGCGCCATAGCGTAAGAGCCATCATTTTGTTTAATATCTTGATTATGAAATTTGAGAAAATAAGTGCGAATGGTTTCCGGATCAAGCGGCGATTTTTCTATCAGATTGGCTAGCCGGTTAATACGGCGCCAGGCTGGGCCAAAAATTCTCGTCAAATTTACAATACTCGGCGGATGGCCAGTCAAAACCGCTTTCTCTAAGTTGTTATATTGTTGTTGGCTGATTTTGCCACGCGCTAAAGTTATTCCGGCGCACGGAAAAGCGTAGCGTAAAAACAACAGCCGAGCTTTTATTAACATGTCAGGACAAGGCCGTTGTTTCGGTTTTGAAAATTTTGACATTGGAAATTCATTGAAAATCGCATGACATAATTTGTCATCCCGAGCTTGCCCCGTCACTCGCGAGCGACGGGGCTTGCCGAGGGATCCCTTTCTGAATTATCGTAAGAGATTCCTCGACTTCGCTTCGCTACGCTCGGAATGACAATTGTCAGCTAGAGTGCTGTTGATTTCAGAAAATTTTTCCATAAGCGAACTTGTTTTTGTGGTACTTTCTCGATTACCAGCCCGGCCTGGACAATAACATAATCGCCAATTTTATAATGGCCGGTTACAATTTTGGCGGTTCTTGATTCGCCGGAGTATTCAACAGTTGCCTTGCCGCCAATTATATTAATAATTTTGCCCGGAATTGCTAAGCACATAATGAAGATCTACGATTTATGATTTAAGAATGACGATTTAAGCTATTATAAATGATTTTGCTGGTTTAGTAAAACAATTGACCGCTTGGCAATAGTCAAATATAATAAATAGTAATACTATGTCATCAGTCTCAGTCAATTTTTTAGGGTTTGATCTTAAAAATCCCATCGCAACTGGTGCCGGCACTTTTGGGTATGGTGATGAGCTAAAAGATTTAATTGATGTTTCTCGGTTGGGAGCGGTTGTCGTCAAAGGCACTTCTTTTGATCCTTGGCCTGGTAATAATGGGCCCCGGATTTGGGAAACACCGGCCGGAATGCTGAACGCGATTGGTTTGCAGAACGCAGGTTTAGAGGTTTTTATCAAAGATAAACTGCCTAAAATCAGGCAACTTGGAACGCGCGTGATTGTCAGCATTTTTGATAAGTCAGCGCAGAATTACGTTAAAATCGCGCAAGCCTTGGATCAAGAACCGGGGATTGACGCGTTGGAGCTTAATCTTTCGTGCCCGAATCTGGAAGCAGGTGGCGCGACTTTTTGCGCGACCCCTGATTTGATGGCCGAGGTAATCAGAAAAGTCAAACAGATTACCAAACTGCCGCTTATTGCCAAGCTTTCGCCGAATGTTACGGATATTGTGAATGTAGCTCAAACAGCCGTTAGCGCCGGTGCTGATGGCTTAACGTTGATCAACACCTTACTTGGCATGGCGATTGATGTTAAAACTCGCCGGCCGCGATTAAAGAACAATGTCGGCGGCTTGTCTGGCCCGGCGATACATCCGGTGGCTGTTGCCTGCGTTTGGAAAGTCAGAAAAGCATTGCCAGATGTCCCGATTATCGGCATCGGCGGAGTGCACGATGTTGAAACAGCTATAGAGATGATCTTAGCTGGCGCGAATTTGGTGGGCATTGGCACGGCCAACTTTATCAATCCTAATGTGTGCATCGAAATAATTGATGGTTTAGAAAAATATTGCGCCGAAAACGGCGTCAAAAATATCTCGGAGCTAGTCGGAAAAGTACAGGAGTGGTGAGAGGAGCCCACGCGAAAGCGTGTTATAATTTCTACAAGCTTTCGTTTGGTCTCCTTTAAAAAAACGAACCCCCATTTTGACTAATGAATGTATGTTAGTCGATTTGGGGATTCTTTTGTTGATAGTTTGATTTTTCAAGTAAATGTTTTTACGGTCAAATGAGGCCGCAGATTTCATTTTGGTAATCGATGTAGACACTTTGGACTGCCTTAGTCACTGGGCCAATTTGACCTCTATTAATATCCGTATCGTCAATTTTGGTAACCGGTACTATCCCAGTTGATGAAGCTTTAAAAACTTCCCGCGCCGTTTTAATCTGACTCCGAGTAATAAGCATTTCTCTAAATTCAAATTGCGATAATTTTTTTTCCACAACTTCAAATATTACTTGGCGAGTAATACTTGCCAGGATTCCCTGTAGTGGTGGTGTACACACTAATATCTTATCAGTACCAGCTTGTAAATGAACACTCCAGACCGCGGCTGTACTACATTCCAATACATATTGTCTAGTAGGTTCGATTTGGGGTGAAACAAACATGACGTCGTCTATTGTCGGATATATTTTCCGCATCTGATGGAAGCCTATGCTTGCTCCAGTGTAATTTAAGAGCTTCACACCTGGGTCTTGCCTTTGGAACGGGTAAGTGGCCACGGTAATCGCCTCTTTAGGAGGCTGCAAGTGGCTGACTGCAATATGAAGTAATCCCGGACCGGCTGGTGAGATGTGATTATCGGCTTCTGGTCCGCCGGTAATAATAACTTTTACCAAAAGGCGTTCGTTATTTCGGCTGTCAACGTCCAATAATTTTACAAAATTACGATTGACAACCGACATTATTTTTCCAGTAAGCTCATTTTCATCATAGGCAATTGGTAATCCAATGGCCCTCGTCGAAGTAAGAAGTCTGTCGACGTGGTCCTTGAGGCGAAAAACTTTTCCGTTTAAGGCAACGCATACAGTAAAGACGCCATAGCCTCGTGAAAATGCGATATCGTCCGCAGGGATGAATACTTTTGAACCGAGATAATAGACTCCATTACGGTCAATTTCGCCGGATGAAGTATATTCAGAATAAGAATATAACATGCTAATACCTCCTTTAGGTATATAAGTTTATTTTCCTGCTATTATTAGCAGGTTTGACAAAGAAATATGAAGTTATAATCGTTAATTTACTATAAATATAACTTATTGTCAATCTTGTTACGGCTACAAAAAAATGACCTAGCAAAATGGTCATTTTTTAATCTACACTCAGTTTATTTTAACTGCTGGCGCACTTGCTCCATCATTTCGTAATATTTAAAAATCCGCTGATACAAAGCATCAATGGTCTGCTCGTCATAGGTGTGAACGCTTAAATTGCGATCATCTGCCATTTGTAAGGCAGTTTCGGTTTCAGTTGGAGTCAAAATTTTATAAATTTGCAGTTGCCTGATCGCGGCTTTAGGTGATTTCACGTCGTCGCCTTCAGAAAGAGAGTATAACCGCAGACATTTCCAAAATAACTCAAAACAGTATTCAAATCGCTGAATTGTAGCGTCACGAATAACTTTACTTTTTTCCATTTGCAAGACTTCTTTTAAAGTCGCAAGCGCGCTGTCCAATTGTTTTATCTTGCTCTCTAGTTTTTTATCCATAACATTTTACTGTTTAAAACTTCTTTTTTAAAATCTGGAGACACTTGGTTAAAATCGATAATATCAATTTGATACGGAAAAGTCGATTCTTCAAAATATTCCCTAAGCTCGCTAATTTGGCGGGCTGATAACTGGCCTTCTATTCCAAGATCAATATCACGAAAATTATCGCGTTCCAGGCTAGAACCGTAAATAAAAATTTTTACCGGCTCTTTTCCGATTTTTTGTTCTATTAAAGACTTTAATTTTGTTAAGTATTGTTCTTCAATCATACTCCCATCCCCTCTTTAGATCACGCATCTTTGTTCAGCGCGTCTTTAAGCATTTTTTCAATCGTCTGCGGATCAACCCGGCCTTTGGTTTCGCGCATCACCGCGCCCAACAGAAATTTTAGGGCATTGGCTTTGCCTTTGTTAAAATCAGCCACCGCATCTGGGCTGGATTTAATGACTTTATCAATAATTTCTGTCAACTCATCGCTTTTACCGACCTGCCCCAAATTTTCCTCGGCCATAACATCGCAGGGATCTTTGCCTGTTTCCGCCATTACCGACAAAATCTGCTGGCCAGCCTTGGAAGTGATTTTATTTTCGGCGATCAAAGTTACAAATTCGGCAAAATTTTCCGGAGTTATTTTTAGGTCGCTCCAATTATTATTGACTCGCGGCGCCAATTCGTTAATCAGCCAGTTAGCAGTTAATTTGGCCAGACGGGCGTCAAACTCCTCTTCTTTTTGTGCGACAGATTCCACCCACTCCAATACCTCAGACATCACCTGCTCCACGTAGTTAGCCAGTTCGTAATCGCGCGTTAAAATCGCGGCGTCAGCAAAAGAAAATTTATATTGATTATGGAACCGAGTGCGTTTGGCCGCCGGTAATTCGGGCAGAGATGACCGCATAGCATCAAGATCAAAAAATGACTTGGCTTTTACTGTTTCATTCGCATTTTTTATTTTTATCGGCGGTATGTCCGGCTCTGGAAAATAGCGATAATCATGCGCTTCTTCTTTTTGCCGCTGTTCGATGGTAATTCCCTTAGCCTCATCCCAGCCGCGGGTCTCGTGCACTTTCGGAATATGGCCTTGCTCCCAAAGCAATTTTTGCCGTTTGATTTCGTAAGCCAAAGCCCGTTCAACGGCTTTAAATGAATTTAGATTCTTGATTTCGGTTTTAGGATTAAGAGCATTCGTCCCAACCTTCCGCAACGAGATGTTGGCGTCACAGCGCAGATGTCCCTTTTCCATGTCTGCCTCAGAAATGTCTAAAACGCGCATAATCGAGCGTAACTCGCGAAGAAAATTAGCCGCAACTCGCGGTTCGCGAATATCCGGTTCGGTGACGATTTCCATCAATGGCGTGCCGGCGCGATTATAATCCACGATGCTGTAATTTTTACCCGTTGGGTGCAATAGTTTGGCGGCGTCTTCTTCCAGATGCAAGCGGTTGATGTGAATTTGCACTCCATCAATATCCAAGTAGCCATATTTGCCAAAAGGCTGGTCATACTGGGAAATCTGATAGGCTTTAGGCAAATCAGGATAAAAATAATGCTTGCGATCAAACTTAGATTCAGCGGAGATTTCGCAGTTTAACGCCAAAGCCGTTTTAATCGACCATTCAATCGCTGTTTTGTTGGGGACAGGCAGGGTGCCGGGATGTCCGAGGCAAATTTCGCAAATACAAGAATTAATCGGTTGCAACTCGCCGCTGTTGTCGCAGGTACAAAACATTTTGGATTTGGTTTTTAATTGAACGTGAATTTCCAGTCCAATAATCGGTTCTAAATTCATAATGTATCTGTCAGTTTTGCAATGCCGGCGCATCACTCACAGTCGTAAGTTTTTTGGCGGAAACAATATTTTTTAGCCGAACATACAAGATCGTCATAATCAAAACTAAGAGCGGCAAGCTTAAGGTGGCAAAAATATCCATCACTAATTTTTCCCACCATAAAGAAAAATATTCACTGCCGAGTAATTTTAGGTTGCCTGTCGCAGCGGCAATAATAAAATCCGCCAGTGATGCAAAAATTACAAACACCGCGCCCCAGAACAATACTAAAATAGCAAAATTAAGCGTCGTAGCCAGAGGCTCTTTAAAGAATAGTGTCGCGCTGCGTTGCATGGCTTTTAGGCCGCGCAGTTTTTCCACCACAATAGCATAACCGGAAAATAAAAACAGCATCACAAAAAAACCGATCCACAGAGTATTGCCGACGGCGGCTATATTATTTAAAGCCGGATTAGTAACATGGATGACGACGGTGAGTAAAAACGGGATACTCAGGATAATTATCGAAATAATAATTTTTACAAAAATAAAAGGAAGAAATAATCCCCAGGCCTGGGTAAACCGTTCTTTCAAGCGCGCCGATAATCGAGCGGTCGGGTTTTCTACCAACTCCGAGCTGGCTTGAATCAGCATAATTTCTACCAGCACGCCTATTATGCTTAATATGACCGCAAAAAAAATGATATAAATCAGTTCCAGTTTACCCAAATAGCTGTAATGCATTACAAGGCGCAACAACAAAAGCGGCACCAGTAGCGGACTAATCAGAGCCGCCCACAGGCCCAAATGTTTAAAATAAAAACGGCTAGAATTTTGCAGTAAGGTTTTCATATAAATGGGGCAGTTAAGCGCCAAAGTTGCTTGGCCACTTCTTCGCGGGATAAAATTGTGTTACCCCGATGGCAACGCAACAGGCGCCAAGTTTTATGCTGGCGGCATAATTTTAATGCTTGATTAGCCGCCGCATTCAAATGCATAATATCCGCCTCATGAATATCCTTGGGGCGGCCTCTTTTGGTAATTAAAGTATAAGCCATCCTTGCCGGCAAGTAAAGACAGACAACCAAATCTGGCTTAGGCAAGCCTAAAATTTCGTACTCAAGATTTTCTATCCAATTTTGAAAGTCAGCTCGTTTACTGGCTGGAACTTTAATGGCTTGATGAATCAAATTGGCCGTCGTATAGCGCGCCAGGACCACCACTTTTTTTTGCTTGAGCCATTTTTGAATTTTATTTTTTGTTTGCCAGCGGTCTAAGGCATAGAGCATTGTTGCTAGGTGCGGATCAACTTGATCAATATTACCAAATTCACCGGCCAAATACTGCCTTACCATTTGACCAAAAAAATTTTGATAATGCGGGAAATCCAAAGTTTCCACGGCGTAGCCAGCTTTTTTTAAATTTTTAATGAGATATTCTGTTTGAGTTGTTTTGCCGGTGCCGTCGATGCCGTCGATGACGATGAGCATAAGCGAAAATTACAAATTCAAAATTCCAAATAACAAATAAATTTCAAATCTCAAAATTCAAAATATCAAATTAGCCAGTACTCCCAAATCCTCCACGCGACTTCTTTTTTGTCTGCGCGGTTTCTTTAAAATCAACTTTAGCGATTTTAACCAGAACTGCTTGGCCTAAGCGCTCGCCGCGCGCAACTTTAGCGTCACTATCAGTAAAGTTGTAAACTTGAAGTTTCATTTCATCTTCTGGCCCGCAGAAATCTTGATCAATAATGCCGATGCCGTTGCGCGACGCCAAGCCTTTTTTGAGCGGCGTCGAAGAACGTGTCGCAACCAGCAACATGTAACCGGTTGGCACTTTGACGATCAAATTAGTGGGAATCAAAACGATTGTCTGAGGCTTGACAGTCAAATCAATCCGCGAATACAAGTCAAAAGCCACGGATCCGGTGGTCTGATAAGCCGGCAAAGGCAAGGTTTTATCAATGCGAGTAATTTTGAGAGTCATACCGCAATATCAAATTTAATCGGCGGCAGGTGAGAATAATTTAACAATTTAAAATCAGCAAACTTTAATTGCCAAAATGGTTTTTTGTTTATTTTAAGGCTCGGTTTGGTGAGCGGCGTTCTTTTTACTTGCTCCTTGGCGCCAGCGAGATGATTAACATAGATGTGGCAGTCATTAATATAGTGACTAAATTCGCCCAGCTTTAAGCCGCATTCACCGGCCAGCATTTGCGTCAAAATTGCATATGAAGCCAAATTAAAAGGGATGCCCAACATTAAATCGCCGGAGCGTTGCGTTAAATGGCAACACAGCCGTTTATCGGCAGTCACATAAAACATAAAAACAGTATGGCAGGCCGACGGCTGAACTGTTTTTTTGGGATCTCGGTCTGGCCGGTTAAAATCAGCCGGGTTCCACGCCGAAACCACCATCCGGCGGCTATAGGGATTGGTTTTCAGGTCATCAATCACTTTTTGGATTTGATTGACATGGCGGATTCTAACTGCGCCACTAGCGGGATTTTGCAGATATTGTTCCCATTTGGTCCATTGGTAGCCGTAAGTATTGCCCAGCGACCAGTTTTTTTCGGCGCTCGTCCAGGCGTCCCAAATTTTTGTTTGTCGACGTAGGCGGCGGATATGCGTCTCCCCGCTCAAAAACCATAACAATTCATAAAGCACGGCGTCAAAATTTACTTTTTTGGTCGTTAAAAGCGGAAAACCTGAATTCAAATCAACTTTATAATGCAAACCAAAACAAGCAATCGTATCAATGCCGGTGCGATTTTTTCGGCGCTCGCCTTTGGCTAAAACAGTTTTGATTAATTGCAGATATTCGCGCATGGATATTATCAATTAATTCGGCAAATTGTTAAACGCCGATTAGTCCGCAGATAATTTTATCAAGCTCGCGGTAAAGATTTTCCAGTGAGCCGTTATTGTCTAATGTAAAGTCAGCCTGAGAGGCAATTTCTTTGATTTTTTGTTCTGATTCCTGGTTGTTTTGCCGGACAAATTGTTCCCAAGTGGTTGTAGAATCATCGGGATTCTCGCGCCGCTCGCCCAAGCGCTGGTGGCGCAGTTTGATATCAGACGTAACCGAGATGATGTGAAAGTTAGGAAGCTCCCGCAAATAGACGGCGTCAGAAGGTCGGCGAATGCCCTCGGTGATAATAATTCGCTCTTTTGATTTTTTGACGTCGGCGACAATTACTTTGGACATCAAATCATCGCCAAAATTTTGTCGTAAACAAGTGGATAGCGTTTGCATGTTGTGCCGTCTATTTTCTAAATAGAGTCGCGCCAAAATATCGCGCAACATATCAGAGAAGCGATAAGTAACGGCGCCGTATTTTTCTTCCAAATATTTGGTGACGGTCGTTTTCCCGGCGGCGATTTCTCCGATAATGCCGATAACTTGTTGAGTTACTATAGAATCGATAGAATTGTTATTGGTTTGCATAGCGTAAAATCGAGTCATCAAAATAATCCAACCGAACGCCGGCAGAACGAAACATTGAATCAGTGTCAGCACCGTCGTGATACCGGTTTTCGCAAACTACCCGTTTGATTCCGGCGTTGATAATCATTTTGGCGCAGGTAAAGCACGGCGTCATTTTGCAGTAGAGCGTCCCGCCGGCGATGGCAACGCCGATTTTAGCGGCTTGCACAATAGCGTTTTGCTCCGCGTGAGTTGACCGGACGCAATGCTGGGTTTGGCGGCCGTCTTCGTGGGTGGTCGTTTTCATTTGGTGGCCGAGTTCGTCGCAATGTGGCAGGCCGGCCGGCGCGCCGACGTAACCGGTAACGAGGATTTGTTTGTCGCGGGCGATGACGCAACCGGACCGTCCGCGGTCGCAGGTGGCGCGTTTTCCGACGGCTCGCGCTACCTCCATAAAATATTCATCCCAACTGGGACGCAATTGTTTTTCGGGCATATTTATGAATCAGTTATTTAGTTAACGAGTTAAGTGGTTAACGGGTTAATACGCTAAGCATTTAGCTAATAGTTTATTTGATAATGTAACAGAATTTCGTCCGCACCAAGTTTTTTGAATTCCAGTAATTTTAAATTAGCTTCGGGGATTTTGGTCGCTTCGATCAGACTTACTCCAACCCCGAATAACATGGGCGAAACGGTTAAATATAATTCGTTAACCAATTTTTCCCGAAGAAATAGCGTGTAAATCCCCCGCCCACCGCCGATAACGGCAGATGCAAAACCGCGCTTGGCTAGATTATCCAAAATTTTCTGTGGAGCGTCGGCGGTAAATTCCAGCAAATTTAATTTAGTTTTATCCTGAAACTTTGCCGGATTAGCGGTTAAAACAATATTTAAACGGCCAGGCAATGGTTTGCCGATAGCTTGATATGTGTGCGAACCCATTATTACGACGCCGGCTTCTAAAGTTTTGTCTCTAAAAAATTTTTTATCTTGCGGCGAAGTCCACGTAACATTTTCTTCGGCGTCGCGACTAATTTTGCCGTCGAGCGTGACGGCGGCAATTAAAATCGTTTTCATATTAAATCGTCATAATTTCTTCTTCTTTAGTTTTACCGAGGTGGTCGATCTGGTCGGTGCAGTCTTTAGTATTTTTGTTTAATTCATCAATTTGGCGAAATTTGTCGTCTTCGCTAATGTCGCCATTTTTTTGCTGGCGTTCTATTTCTTTTTTAACATCATCTCGCAAACCTCTGGCCTTAATTCGATTTTCCTCCAGAATCATGTGCAATTTTTTTACTAATTTTCCACGCGTTTCCTGGGTCAATTCCGGCAACTTAATCCGTAATTGATCCGCTTCCAAGATGGGATTAAATTCTAAAGCACTCGTTACCAGGCTCTTTTCGATATCCTTGATAATACTTTTATCCCAAGGTTTTATCAAGAGGCTGCGCGGTTCTGGCACGCTAATTGAAGCTAATTCTTTTAGATGCAGGCGCGAACCGCCGTAAGTTTCGATGAAAATATCCTCAACTAAAGCGGGAGTGGCGCGGGCGGTGCGAAGTTTATCCAATTCGTGTTTTAATAACTCTCCGATTGCCGTGAATTTAATTTTGTAACCAACAGTTGACATATTTTTTTTACGTTAAACCGCCAATTGGTCAGTTTTACAACTGGCGATTTTGCGAATTAGCGAGCTAAATTTATTATTTTATGCGTTAGGTACTGCTGACCCCCAGGTAGATAATGTCGGAATTTTGCGGATTTATTTCCAGGTCACTAGTTTTTTGTTTAGTCGGCAATTGATGGCAGTTCCAGTTTGTTCCGGAATCAAGACTGCGGCAAAATAGCGTCCGGGTAGCGTAGTAAATTATTTTTTCATCGGTTGAATCAAAAGCGAGCCTATATATTTTATTTTTGCCGGGCGCAGTCAGCAAATTAACCGGTTCCCATGACAAGCCGCTGTCGACTGATTTTAAAAGTCCGTATTTACTGGCTAAAAAGAGGTGGCTGGGAACGCTCGGATTAAATTTAAATTCTCCCAAATCATCGCTACCCTTATATTTTTTTAAGTTGTCGAGACGGATCCAGGTCGCTCCGCGGCTCGTTGTTTTAAAAATTCCATCGCGCTCGGTGGTAACATAAACTTCGCTGAAATCATTTGGATTCGACATGAGGCCGTTTAAATTGTTTGTTTTTAGAGTTACTATTTTTTGCCATGACTTTCCACTGTTGTCGGTCCTAAAAATATCACCTTGGCGGTTAGCGGTAAGCAGTCCGGCGCTATTTTGGTAATTTGTTGCCAAAGCCGAAAGTTTGCGATTTCGCGGCTCCAGAAAAATTATTTTCCAAGTGCGGCCGGCATCTGAACTTTCCAAAATTTGCTTTTCCGCAATAATATATAGATGTCCCTTTGCTTGATGGTCAAAAGCCAAATCGTTTATTTTTCCGGTCTTTAGTTGTTGCCAACTAGAGGCGCTATTATGGCTTACCCACAGTCCAATATTTTTTGTCAGCAGATAAACCGTCTTATCATCAAACGGATCAATTTTCAGCGCCAGAACCTTCGCTTTACTTAAGTTTCTTTTACTGTTGCCCTGAATTTTTACCTGATGAGTAAATGTATCGCCTTGGTTTGTGGTTTTAAAAATACCGCCGCGGTTTGCCGTAAAAAAATTGTATTCCGGCTCCGGCGCGTCGGCGGCTTGAACAGGGCTAGCCAGCGAAATCGTCACCAGTACTGCCGCGATCAAAATTTTAGGAAGATGCTTTGCCATAACAGTTGCGGGTTTATGTTTTTCTTTAAATTGAAGGGCAATTCAAACAGCGATTTGAGCGTTTTTAGCAGACCGGGCAGGCTATGGGTAGTGGAAATCGTTTTTAACTCACTTGTAAGATAAGTATGAATGCAAAAATCGCTTTGATTGATTTTGTGAAGCAGTATGTCGCGGATTAGACTAGTTGTTAAATCGACAAAATTATCGTCGAATGAAGCTAAATTTTCAGTTAGCCAGCTGATTTTTTGGTCAGGCGCTGATTTGAGCATTTTAATCACTTTTTTTTCCGCCTCAATTATGCCGTGAATTTTTTCGCTGTTAAAGCAGAGCGCTTGCCCAATACGCCCTTGAGCTAAATTCGTTATAAATTTTTTTTGTTCGCGCGTATAATCATCACTAAGCGCTTGCTCAATTTGATGTTGCGGCAATAACGAAAATTTAAGCATGGTCGATCGAGATAAAATGGTGGCAGGGAGGCTTTCAATATTATTGCAGATTAAAATTAAAATTGTGTCTGCCGGCGGTTCCTCCAGCATTTTTAGAAAAGCATTGACTGACTCCGAATTAAGGTATTCGGCCGGTCTTAAAATAACTACTTTGCGCGAATTATAAAACGCGGTTTGGCTGACCTTGCTTTTTAAATGCCTGATTTGTTCGATGGTTATGTCGCGGCCCTCGGGCAACGGTTCGATAACGTAAAAATCCGGATAAAGAGATTTTGCAAATGCCGCGCAATTAGAACATTGGCCGCATGGCGGTTGGTTGCCTTGGCAGATCAATCCTTTCGCAAACCACCAGGCAACCGTTGTTTTACCGACATTTTTGGGGCCGTAAAATAAATAGGCATGAGCTAAATGTTTACTGCTCAAAGCCTTGGTTAGATATTTTACGATTGACTCATGCCCAATAATCATTATAGCAAATTTTGCGCCCGGCTAGAACAAGCAAGTTGCCTAGCGAGTCGTTAAAATAGAGCGTTTATAAGCATCCAGATTTTCCAGGGCAATACCTGTTCCCCGCGCCACGCACAAAAGCGGTTCGTCGGCGTTATAGGCTTCTACGCCGGTGGCCTGTGTCAGCAGTTTATCAAAATTTCGCAAAAGCGAACTGCCACCGGATAACACCATTCCTTTGTCCATCACATCAGCCGACAGTTCCGGCGGTGTATTAAATAAGACGCGTTTGACGGCATTGATGATGCCTTTAAGCGGTTCTTGCAGGGCTTCCGTAACGTCGTTAGAATCGATTTTAACAATCCGGGGAAGACCGGAAACCATATCGCGTCCCATTATTTCCATTTTTAGAGGATCTTTTAAGTACAAGGCTGAGCCGATTTTGATTTTTACCGATTCAGCCGTCCGTTCGCCGATAGCCAAATTATATTTTTTTTTGATGTGCTCGCCGATTGCCTCGTCAAATTTATTGCCGCCGATGCGAACCGAGGTGTTAGTCACGATACTGCCCAAGGAAATTACGGCGATCTCCGATGTGCCGCCGCCCATATCGACAATCATGTGCCCGGATGCCGAGCCGATGGGAATGTTGGCGCCGATGGCGGCTGCGATTGGTTCTTTAATGATGTAAGCGGCTTTGGCGCCGGCGGCCAGCGTCGCGTCAATCACCGCGCGCCGTTCAGTAGAAGTAATGCCGGCCGGAACCGCAATCATCACTTCCGGTCGAAAAATTTTAAAGCCGCCTAAAGCCTTAGAAATAAAATAACGCAACATCGCTTCGGTCGTTTTATAATCCGCAATTACCCCGTCTTTGAGCGGTTTTCTGGCGATAATCGTATCTGGCGTTCGGCCGATCATTTCTTTGGCTTCGTTGCCTACTGCCAGCACTTCCCCGCCTTTGGCAGTGATTGCCACCACTGACGGTTCGTTAATCACGATGCCTTTTTTGGGGATATGCACCAGCGTATAAGTGGTACCCAGATCGATTCCAATTTTTTTTTGAAATAAAGACACAAAATAAAGTCCAAATTCAAACGTCAAAACTTGTGACTATTTGATGTAAGATTTTAGCTTAAAAGTTTTTAATTTGTCGAGGATTGATTACTCCCCATTTTACAAAGTATTTCCAGTGCGATTGTAAATGTATTCGGCTGGATTTATCAAAAATTCCGGTCCACCATGGTTTTTGGGCCGAGAGTCGTTTGTGATAATGAATCATTTTAACCTCGGGATAATACCAAACTTGATAGCCGGCTGATGCACACTTGCGACAAAGATCAACGTCTTCGTAGTAAAGAAAAAAACGCTGGTCAAAACCGCCGATTTTATCCCAGACTTCTTTTTTTATCAACAAACACGCGCCAACCAGCCAATCGACTTGTCGGGGGGTTTGGTAATCAAAATATTGCATGTCATAGCGTATTAGCTCTTTTTTACCCCATGGCGTTTGACCTAAAAAAGTACGGCGATAAAGCGGGGTTAAAAATTTCGGCCAAGGATGGCAGGAAGATTGAGTCGTGAGGTCTGGATAAATAAGCTTGGGCGCAACAATCCCCCGGGAATGGTCACTGGCCAGAAAATTGTGCAGTTGCGTCAGCGAATCGCCCAGCACGGTAATATCCGGATTGATGATTAAGATATAGGGAGCGGTAGTTTTTTCTAAAGCGAAATTATGGCCGCCGCCAAAGCCGCGGTTAGTCGCGGATACCGCCAGTTTGACTTGCGGATATAAAGGCAAAATTTTTTTTTTGATAAATTCCACACTGCCGTCCGTGGAATGATTGTCAGCGATAATAATTTCGTATTTAAGGTTAGTCGGCGATTCAACAATATTTTTAACGCACTGCTTAACCAAATTTTTGGTATTGTAGTTTAAAAGAGAAATGGCTAAATCCATAAATTCATTCGGCTTAGCGGATCCAAGGTTCGATTGTTTGCCAGGCCAAGGGTCCGGCTTTGGTTTGAAGATATTTTCTTTTGAGCCGCATTTTTGGCCAATTTTTAATAATTTCCGACCAAGCTTGCCAGAGCGTTTTCGGTTCAAATATCAACAAGTATCCAAATTTAAAAAATTCGTAGCCCAAAATTTTAGGCCAATGCTTATACCAAATTTTTGGCGGTACGTTTTTGATTAAAAAATATATATGATTTTTATAAGAATGATAATTAATAAACTTGGATTTTCGTCGGCGATCGCGTATAAGATTGCCGGTGGCGGCGGCCGAACGGTCGTGCCAGCTTTTGGCTTTGGGTACCAAATAGCATTGTTGCCCTAAAATAACAAAACGATAAGCAAGGTCAACGTCTTCTTTGTAGCAGAAAAAGTCGTTGTCAAAATATTCATATAAATTTTCCTGTTTTTGGTTTTTGAAAAGCTTGGGAATATGGTTAAACATCGGGACTTTACATTCCTCAAGCGCACGGCGCCGATATACCGGTAAAGCGCCGGATGCGCCAAAAATTTTTTGCGGCTGGATCTCCCACGGTTGGGTACTTAAATGCTGGGGTAAAAGCTCTATTACTTGATGATTAGCTAAAATCTTGAGACCGAGCGAATCAATTCTATCAGTTTTGCCTAAGTCGGTCAATGCAATTTTTTCTGAATTTTCCGTTGTTTCTGCTGTCGGGAAATCCCATTGGTAAATCGCGCCGGTCGCGTCCGCGGCTTCTTGGTGGTTATCAAAAAAATTCATGATTTCTTTTAAGTAGTCGCGGTCGAGAGTTACGTCCTGATTCATCAAAAAAACATATTCGCTTTGGCTCCAATGAAGCGCTAAATTGTGGGCGCCGGCAAAGCCGAAATTTTTGGCGTGCTTTACATATTTTGTTACGGCGGAGAGTATTTTATTTTTTGGGTTGGCTAAAAAATCGTCGACTACTTTTACGCTGTCGTCATGAGACCCATTATCAATAATCAAGACCGAAAAATCCGAGAAAGATTGCTCTTGGAGGGATTTTAAAGCGAAAGGCAAATATTTTTGGCCGTTATAGGCGACAAGATGAATTGATAATTTAGCCATTTTTTAAAAAATATTAAAAGTTAGCCGAGATAATCATTCCGGCGATGAAGGAGGCTGTCGGCAAGCATTAAATAGACAATTCCGAGCGGATGGTTAAGAAAAGGCGTAAAAAACTGGACCACCACAAGTGCGCTCAGCCCTAAGATTAAACCAAATGGCAGCCATGCTTGCGCGGCAACTTCGGCCGTGGAGGCGAGATTTTTTTTAATTAAAATTACTCCCCGCATTAGCACATTAGCGATTAGTGCCAGATAAGTCAACATGCCAATTAAGCCAATTTTATACCAAATGTCCAACCAACCCCATTCAAAGGCAAAAGTGGTATAATACGGGTTTCCGGGATGGGCTTCCAAATAGCGCGGATCAGCAGTGCGATACGTTACCGTCGCCCCAAAGCCGCGACCAAATATGAAATGCGACCTAATTTTTTCCCAAAGCGGCGGTAAAAGTTCCCAGCGGCTTGACAGCGCCGGCTCGTCGGTTTGGGTTATCCGCTCGGGCAGGGAGATTAAACTCCTAAGTCCCGGCACTTGCCCGATTGGGAAAATTAAGAGTGCGGTGATAATGGCGATTGATGATAAACCGACCAGCATTAAACTGCGGATTGTTTGCTTTACCGATTGCCAGCTGGGATGGAGCAGTTTTTTGTAATGTATCGCGGCAATAATCAATGTCACGAAGCCCGCCAGCCAAAAAGATCGCGATAAGCTTAGGAGTAATATTGTGGCGGTGCTTGTTAAGAGCCAAAAAAAATTTGTTTCCGACGGCCGAGTGGTAGCGTTTTTTGGGTGACGCCGGAAGCACGCGATCAACTTATTCCAAAAAGTTTTCCGTTCGTTTTTAAAAAGCCAAGCCGATAAAAACATAAAAAAACCAATAAGCGCCCACAACTGGCTCTGCATAAAAATTCGGTAAAAACTATATTTGTATAGTCCGACTTCGATTAAGCGCTGGTCTCTAAACCAATGATAAAATGGTACCAGAAAACGCCAAAAAATATCTAAATGGCCGTACAGAAAAAACAAGGAGGTGGTAATCAAAAATTGTCCGGTTAATCCAGCCGCCCAGACCGACATAATTGCAATTTCATTTTTTTTATAGCGGGCCGCGGCCAAAAACGCCGGCAAAAGCAGAAAAAAGCCGAAAGCGTTGGCGTCTTGATAAAGATAGTCAAGCCGATTGCCACTAGTCAAGCCATTAATTATGCCGTAAATTAAAGCGACCGCGAGTGCCAAATACCAGAAATAGTCAGTCAAAAGTTTGGCGATGCTTTTGCGGATGGCCAGTCGAAATTTTGCGATGAAGATCGTGCGGACGCACCAGATAAAAAAAACGCTGGCGAAAAGCGCCATTCGCAGAGAAAGATTAAATCCATAAATATTAATGTCAAACAAATGGCCGTGGGAAGAAATCAAGATTTCTCCGATCAATATCAATATACCGTAGCTTAGATTACGCCAGGTTAAAACTAAAGTAATGCCGATGAACAAACTAAATGTTATCGCGTTTAAAGCCGTTGAATAAAAACTCAAAAAAGACAAAAAATAGGCCAAAACGATCGTTCCCAAAGTTATTTTATATAGTTTTGGATTTATTTGTAGCATCGCTAGAAAGTTTGATTAAATTTACTAAATATGTGATCCCCAAAGCGATAAAAGCGGTGCAGGCGATCAGCCAGTACTGGGTTAAAGGCGCGTGTTTGTGAAAATAAAATCGCAGACTTTTGTTCCACATTTTTTGTTTGGCAACCGACATTACTTGTTTAAAACTCTGGGCATGATGATGAGTAATGGCCGTAATTGGAGTATACATAACCAGCCAGCCGGCGGTTTTCGCGCGGCGGCAAAAGTCAACTTCTTCGAACCAAACAAAAAAATTTTCGTCCAGAAGGCCGATCTGATCAGATAGTTTGCGATTTATCAAAAAGAAAGCTCCCATTACTTGGTCGACCGTTTGTTCCTGACGATAATCGAAATCGTTCGCAAAGTAGCGCCGGAGTGACGGTAGGCGGGGTAGCAAATGATGAATTTTTAACAAGATGCATATTTGGTCAATGAATCCGGGAAAGCGGCGGACGGAATTTTGGATTGTGCCGTCCGTATTATTCAACCGGCAGCCGCTAATTCCACAATTTTGATGATTCTTCATAAATTGCAACATCTGGCTCAAGCTGTCTTCTTTTAGTTCGGTATCCGGGTTTAAAAGTAGCAGATAATCGGCCTGCGCTTGGCGTAAGCCCTGGTTATTCGCGGCGGAAAAACCTAAATTTTTTGAATTACGAATTAGCTTGACTTGCGGAAAATTTTCAGATATAGCATGGCAAGTAGAGTCTGTTGACGCGTTGTCTATCACAAAAAGCTCGAAGGTAATTCCCCGAGTATATTGATAGATCGAAGCCAGACATTTTTTTAACAATGATTCGACGTTCCAGGAAACAATGATAATAGAGAGATCTACCATGGAAAGATTTAAATTTTAAACATCAAGATTTTTTACGTCTTTAGCGTGCGTTTGAATAAATTTTTTACGCGGGGCGACCTCCTGCCCCATCAGAATATCAAATATTTCGTCCGCTTCCTCGGCATTTTCGATCGTTACTTGTTTCATTAATCGGTTTTCCGGATTAAGCGTGGTGTCCCACAACTGTTCTGGATTCATCTCGCCTAACCCTTTATACCGCTGAATTTTAAACTGGCTCGAACTGGGCGCCTCAGTTGTTAAAGGCTGGTCTGTGCCAAGTTTTTTTACCACGAAACCAGCCGACGCCGCTGGTTCCGGTTCGATGCGCAGTAATTGCTCTAATTTTTTTTCGCTGTAGACCCATTTAATTTGCTTGCCTTTTTCGACTCGATAAAGGGGCGGTTGGGCGATATAAAGATAACCGGTTTCGATCAGCGACCGAAAATAACGGTAAAAAAAGGTCAACAGTAATGTTCGGATGTGCGCGCCGTCAACATCGGCATCAGTCATAATAACAATTTTATGATAGCGCAACTTTGTCGCGTCAAATTGCTCGCTGATGCCGGCGCCTAAAGCAATCACCAGCGATTTTAATTCCTTGCTTTCCAATAACTTGTCTAAACGCGCTCGCTGGACATTTAAAATTTTACCGCGCAGGGGCAATACGGCTTGGAAATTGCGGTCCCGTCCTTGCTTGGTAGAACCGCCGGCCGAATCGCCTTCGACGATGTATAGTTCGGATTTCGCCGGATTCCGCGTGATGCAATCCGCTAATTTCCCCGGCAAACCAAAACCTTCCAGCGCGCCTTTTCGGAACACCGCTTCACGCGCGGCTTTGGCGGCATTGCGCGCTCTTTGCGCCAGGATTATTTTACCGACAATGCTGTTCGCATCAACCGGGTTTTCTTCCAGCCAGCTGTTTAAAGCCTCAGAGAAAACTGACTCAACCGCGCCCCGCACTTCTGCGTTGCCGAGTTTGCTTTTAGTTTGCCCTTCAAATTGAGGTTCAGGAACTTTAACGCTGATAATGGCAGTTATGCCTTCGCGGACGTCATCGGCGATCAAGGCCTCATCTTTTTCTTTTAAGAAATTTTTTTCCAGGCTGTATTTGTTAACGCTTCGAGTTAAAGCTGATTTAAAGCCGGTTAAATGGGTGCCGCCTTCTGGTGTGTGGATATTATTGGCGAAGCAAAAAACCGATTCTTTGTATGTGTCGGTAAATTGAAAGGCAATCTCCACGTGAATATTATCAGTTTCTTTTGACACATAAAAAACGTGCGGGTTAATTGCCGTAACATTTCGATTTAAATGTTTAACGTAAGAAGCTACGCCGCCCTCAAAATAAAAATTGTAACTCGGGATTTCGGGGTCTTCCCGCTGGTCAAGAAAAAAAATTTTGATGCCTTTGGTTAGATACGCTTGGCGACGCAAGTGGTCAAGAATATATTTCGCGTCAAAATTAACGCCACCCGTAAAGATTTGCGAATCAGGTTTAAATATAATAGTGGTGCCGGTTTCCGTTTCTTTAGTTTTTCCGACAACCTGCACTTTACTTTTAGTGATTCCGCGGCTAAACGTTTGTTCGTAAATTTTGCCCTCGCGCTTAACTTGCGCCGTCAATTCTTGCGAAAGCGCGTTTACCACCGAGACGCCTACGCCGTGCAATCCGCCGGAAACTTTATATGAATCTTTATCGAATTTTCCGCCGGCGTGCAGTTTAGTCAAAACTGTTTCGAGCGCGGATAAACCGGTTTGGGCATGTCTGTCAACCGGGATGCCGCGGCCGTTATCTTCCACGTTGACGGTATTGTTTTTTGCTAAAGTTATTTTTATGGTATCGCAAAAACCGGCCATTGCTTCATCAATCGAGTTATCAATCACTTCCCAAACTAAGTGGTGAAGCCCTTCTTTATCCGTGTTGCCGATATACATTCCAGGCCGCTTGCGTACCGGTTCTAAGCCTTCTAAGACGGTTATTTTATCGGAATTATAGTCCGAGGATTTGGACCTCGTAATTTTTTTTAAGTTTTTTACCATAAATATTCGATTCTAAAATTGTTATAACAAATTTTTTTTTTGCTACTTTTTTGTGCAGAAAATTCATTATTTGATATCAATATTTTACCACAGTTATTGTTCCTTGGCAATCGTGCGTAATAGTCAAAAAAAGCCTAATTTGCGCTTAAAATTACCTGTCTGGGATCTGGCAATGAATGAAGAAAAAGTTTGCTGAAAATTGGGTGTAAGCAATTTTGCAATTTAATACAAAAACGCTCTTAGTTTGTAACCGAGCGCTAGATGATAATCGCATTTAATATCAATTTATGCAATTTTGCGAATTATTTTATGTCTAATATTTTGAATTTTATCCGTCCGGATGGAACATTGACCGTGACTTCATCATTCATTTTGCGGCCCAAAAAAGCCTCACCTAAGGGTGAAATGGACGATATTTTTCCTGCGGACGGGTCGGCCTCATTCATGCCGACAATTTCGTATTCGAATGTTTCGACGTCTGATTTTACTTTTATTTTTGAACCGAGATTGACGTTAGTTTTGGAGGTAGTTGGCTTGACGATCGTCGCCACTTTCATCAAAGACTCGATTTCGTTGATTCGGGCTTCGATAAAGCCTTGTTCTTCTTTAGCGGCATGATATTCGGCGTTTTCCGATAAATCGCCGAGTTCTTTGGCGTCTTTAATTTTCTCGACCACTAGGCTTCGTTTAATTTTTAGCTTAATCAATTCCGCTTCTAACTTTTTAAAGCCAGCTGGAGTTAATAGTTTTTGATCCATAAAAAAAAATTTTTACTATTAACACCGGACTTCTGCCGCAGTATTTCGTTTAACTGGGTTTAAAAATTCTAGTGTTGATAGCTGTTATTTTTGCGTAAAATACCAATCTAAAAATTCGCGTGCCACTGGCACGGCAGAATTTGACCCATCTCCTTCCTCCATTAAAACTGTCAGCACAATTGTCGGCGCCTCCGCTGGTGCGTAGCCGGTAAACCAGCCGTGTGGTTTTTTATTTGATGCAAATTGGGCGCTGCCTGTTTTACCGGCGATGGTGACCGGCAAACTATTTAAAGATCTGGCACTGCCTAAAGTGACAGTATCACGGAGTCCCTTACGGACTATTTCTATATTTTTACTGGAAATAAAATTTTTGTCAATAACATGCACGTTGCCGGATAACAAATGCGGTTGGTATAAAGTTCCGCTGTTTGCAAAAAAAGCAGTCCACTGGGCCATTTGCAGCGGAGTTACGAGCAAATCTCCTTGTCCGATACTTAAATGATACGTATCCCCCAGATACCAAGCTTCATTTTTTTCATTTAATTTCCAGGCAGCGCTCGGAAAAAAACCGCTTGCTTCGCCCGGTAATTCAATCTGAGTTGGTTGCCCCAAATGAAATAAATTAGCATACTTAGCAAGGCCTTCTAAGCCTAAACCAGTAATATTTTGGGCGCCGCCGCCAACCGCATAAAAATATGTGTTGACTGACCAGGCTAAAGCGCGCGTAACATTCGTGGTGCCATGTCCGCCCGCTAACCAATCAGGGAAAAACCATTCTCCTATTCTAATTCCACCAGTTGACAGCACGGTCGTATTTTTATCCACATTGCCTTCTTCCAGAGCACCGGCGGCGACGATCAGTTTAAAAGTCGAACCAGGTGGATATTCCCCGGCTATCGCGCGGTTAAATAATGGTTTGTTTGGGTTTTGAATTAATTCCCGATATTTGTTTTCATCAAACTGGGAAGTGAAAATATTATCATCAAAACTGGGAAGTGAAATTAAAGCTAAAATTGATCCGTCGCGCGGGTCTAACGCAATCGCCGCCGCGCGCTCGACTTTAAATTCAATCATGCGAGCGCTAAGAATTTGCGCTAATTTTTCCTGAGCTTTCAGGTCAACAGTCAAAATGATGTCTGTTCCTTTTTGCGAAGGTCGATAGTCAATTATTTTATCTTCTTTGCCCAATGAATTTACTTGCACTCTTTTTTGACCTTTTTGACCGCGCAGTTTTTGTTCAAACGCCAGTTCGATGCCGGCGGCCCCTTTGATGTCAGAAAGAGAATAGTAGTCGTCCTGCTCAAGATCTTCCGGAGAAACAAAACTAGTGTACCCTAAAATTGGCGCCAGTAGCTCTCCATAAAGGTACTGGCGTTTAAAACTTTCTTGCAAAAAAACGCCCGGCCATTCTTCGATTTCTGGAATCAGTTTAACCCCTTCTTCGTAGGTCAAATTTTTTTTAATAACGATTGGAATATAAGAGATAGTATTTAGCTTGTCCTCCAGCAGGGGGGCGGCCGAAATATCCGGGAACAAAACGCGCAACCGCGACGCAATTTGGTCAACCGGAAAACGATGCTGGTAAAGATCAATCGGCGTTGCCATTAGGGAAAAGCTTGGCGCATTAGTAACTAAGGGGTTCTGTTGACGATCATAGATGATTCCCCGCAAAGGTTTAATTTCTTTATTGCGGATCCGGTTTTCTTCCGCCAAGTTTTTAAAATCGGCGCCGGAAATAATTTGCAAATTTCCCAAGTAAAATATCAATATCGCGGTCAATAATCCGAGACCGATTTTTAACAAAGCGATTCTTTTAGAACCGTATATTTTGCGAAGTGAATCCGGTGCGCGAGTGGAAAAAAGAAAAGCGTTGCCTTCCCATTCTCTTTGCCGGAAGCCTTTGATGAACATATGTGGATCAAATAAACCGTTTTCCCAGCTGTTGCTTTATGGTTTTAATCACCACAAGCGCAATAAAGGCGATAGTTGTATTTATTGCAATTAAGGTTGCCATTTCCTGTAAAGTAAAGACGTTGATTTTAAGAGTGATCAGTGTGTAAATTAAAAAATATGACAGATTGAAAGCAAGAATCAGCAAAAAAATTGAAATGTAATTTTGCCCGCTCAGAATAGTATTTTTTAATAAATAAATACTACCCAATGCCAGTAAGGCCGTCATTGAGGTAAGCCCTAGCCAGCTGTTATGATTATAGTCCGCGGCTAGACCTAAAAATATGGCAATCAGCGTTGTTTTTTCCCATCCGGCTTGCAAAAAAATCAATGTTAGCGCAATGGTGGGGGCACTAATCAAATTAAAGGGTAATTTTAAGGCGCTCCCGAAAGTATCGGCGCATAGCAACATAAAAACAACCACCACCCAATAAATAATTTGACGCATAGGCGTTAAGCGCAAGATTAGTTTTCCGGTGCTATTAGTACCGCGGCTACTGTGAGGTCTTCGATTATATAGGGTACTTCCACCAGCGCCGAATTGAATATTTCGTTGTCGCTTTCCTGCAATTTAATTACGCGGCCCAGATATAAATCAGCGGGTATATTTTCTTGCAAGCCATTGGTGAGCACTTTTTGGCCGGGAATGATGTCAATGTTTCTTGGTATTAAATTGAGGACTAACGACGTTCCTTGCCGACCGTTAAGAACGCCGGCAATATTATGCTCCAGGCCTTCTAATGTAGCCAGGATATTGGTGTTATCATCAATTGATAATTTGACGATCGATTGATACATGCCGACTGTTTCAACTTTGCCAAGCAAAATGCCGGTGCCGCTGATAACGGCCTGGCCGCTTTTAAGTCCGTTTTTTGCTCCTTTGCTGATGACGACAGTTTTTTGTAAAGCAGAATTATTTTTATAGATAATATTTGCGACTACGACGCGGTAAGCAGTTTGTTTGGGAAAATTTAATAAAGCGCGAAGTTCGATATTTTCTTTTTCCACGCTCTCGATCTCCAAAATGCGCGCTCTTAAATTATTGACTTCGTTTTGAAGTTCGCCGACGCGTTGCTGTAAGTCGGATTTGGATAAATTAGCGTTTAATAAGTAGCGATTGGTTTGGCTACTTAATTTTATGATTTCTGCATTGGTTGGAGCAAAAATTAGCGAAAAAAAGCGGTCAACAAATTTAAGAAAACCTAGGTGGTAGCTAATCAAAAAAATCCCAAATAAAGCGAGGGCGATGAGAATTTTATTGGCCTTAATATTCATGTTAATCCATCGATGAAGGCAACCTTACCCGGTGCAGCAATTCCATGTCTTCTAGGAGTAAGCCAGTCCCGCGAGCGACGGTAGTTAACGGATCATCAACAATTGTGACCGGCACTTTAGTTTTTAGGGAAATTAGTTTATCCAACCCATGCAGTAATGCTCCGCCGCCGGCTAAATAAATGCCCCGCTCGTGAATGTCGGCGGCTAATTCTGGCGGTGTAGACTCGAGCGTGTTAATGATGTTTTCTACAATCGCGTTAATTGAAGGCAAAATCGCTTCTCGAATTTGGGCGTTGGTGATAACGGTCTCCGTTGGTAAACCATCCAGTAAATTTCGTCCGCGAATAATATATTCATGAATTTCCTTGGTCGGCAGTACCGAACCAATTCTAATTTTTGCATTTTCGGCGGTCGGTTCGCCGATCAAAATGTTAAAATTTTCACGGACAAAATTCAGGATACTTTCATTAAATTCATCGCCGGCGATCGGCAGAGATTTTTTGGTAACAATTCCGCCGAGGGAGATGACAGCGATTTCGGTAGTGCCGCCGCCGACATCGACAATCATAAAACCGTGGGGTTCGTGAATTGGGATGCGGGCGCCAATCGCCGCGGCCATGGGTTCTTCGATTAGAAAAACTTCCCGCGCACCGGCCGATAGCGTTGCGTCTTCCACTGCCTTGCGTTCGACTTCGGTAACCTCCATTGGTAAACCGATAATAATGCGCGGCCGCGGCACGAATGCCCGGTGTTCTTTGCGGTGAGTTTTGTTAATAAAATATTTTAGCATTTTTTCGGTGACTTCGAAATCGGAGATAACGCCGTCACGCAGAGGTTTTATGGCGGTGATATGAGCCGGTGTTTTACCCATCATTTTTCTTGCCTCGTCGCCCACGGCTAAAATTTCTTCGGTGCGGTTATTGATGGCCACAACTGACGGTTCATTAATAACAATGCCTTTGTCTTTAACATAAACCAAGGTATTGGCCGTACCGAGATCAATTCCGATGTCTTTAGATAATTGTCCGAAAAGTCTGTCGAGAAACATAAATTATTCCTGGTTTAGGTAACTTTTGGAAAAAGCGAACTGCCGAGAGTGATTTTCTGATTTGGAATATTAAGCATGGCCGTAATTTTTTCCGCCGTTTTCGGCAAAAATGGGGCCAGCTCCCGGGCCATCAAATCAATTGCCGCAGTAACGCGGCCTAAAACCCCGATTATTTGCTCCTGTTTTACGGTGGCATCCAGCGACCATGGTTTTTCTGAGGCCAATAGCTGATCATTTTCTTTAGCCAACTGCATAATTTCTTTTAATACGTCGTACAGTTTTAACTCTGACATGAGCGTTTGATAATGGTTCCATGCCGGTTGCTGTTTGGGTAGTTTTTGCTGGACAATCGACCAAAAATCAGCCCAATCATTTATTTGTTTTAGACAAAGGTGAGTGGTTCTGGAAACCAAATTACCGATGCCATTAGCCAAATCAGCGTTAAATTTTTCTTTAAACCGGCTCGCCTCGATATCGCCGTCACTGCCGAACGGAAATTGCGACAAAATCAAGTAGCGCGCGCCGTCGTCGCCGTAATCATGCACCAGCTGGCTGGGATCAATTACATTTCCCAAAGTTTTACTCATTTTTTCACCGTTGATCGTAAAAAAACCATGTGCAAAAATTTGGCGGGGCAGTTGGCGCGGATCATTTTTGTAGTAGGCTAAAAGCATCGCCGGCCAAAAGAGGCAGTGAAATTTTATTATGTCCTTGGCCATTAAATGGAGGTCAGGGGGCCAAAATTTATCCAGGCCCTCGGTGCCAAGCCCTGGCGCAGAATTGTGTTGGACAGCTGTCCAGTAATTTAATAGCGCCTCCACCCAGACGTAAATAGTTTGCTCTTTATCCCAAGGCAATGGAATGCCCCATTCTACTTGTGGCCGAGAAACAGAAAAATCCTCAATCCCCTGCTTGAACAATCCCAAGACTTCTTGTTTTCTGACCGGCGGGGAAATTTTAATTTCGTCGTTCTCAATCAATATTTTAATCTGCGGCAAATAATCGCTTAATTTAAAAAACCAATTTTTTTCGGTAACTTTTTGCGGAGGTTTTTTATGATCCGGGCAGAATCCGCGTTCATCAAGTTGCCGCTCGGTTAAAAAACTTTCACAGCCAGTGCAATAGAGGCCGCAATAATCGCCTTCGTACAAAGCGCCTTGACTTTTGAGCTGGCTGATAAATTGCTGGGCACCTTGCATGTGATAGCTATTCGTAGTTCTGATAAATTGGCTATACTCGATATTCAACTCTCGCCAGGTAGCTGCAAAAAGCGGGGCGATTTGATCGCAAAATTGTTGCGAACTCATACCGGCCGCTTGCGCCGCTTCGGCAATTTTAGCGCCATGTTCGTCAGTGCCGGTCAAAAAAAATACCGCTTCCCTGCCCAGTTGTCGCCTGTAATGGCGCGTCAGCACATCCGCGGCCAGCGTTGTGTAAGCGTGGCCAATGTGCGGTTTGGCGTTAACGTAATAGATCGGCGTTGTCAGATAAAATTTATCCATATAGGCAACTTAAACATAACAGAAAAAATCCTCGTTGTCGAGGTTGCATAAAAGCACTAATAGCGGCCACTTTTGGAGTTGTTTTTGGTAAAACGTAGCTTAGTTATGCAATAATTTTCCAGTGAGATGATTCTATATTTACGTCAATCGTGGCCTGATTGTCTTTAATCAATTTACGAATGTGGCCACTAAAAATAAATTCATGATTAAGCGTGGCGCTTTCAATCGCGGCGCCGACATATTGGATTTTTTTAACTTCTTCTGCCTGCAATTCTTGAACCGGATTGAATGGTTGGTTTAAAAGCATGATTTTGGCATAGTTTTCGTACAAGTCCCAAATTTGTGGATTTAATTTTTCGTCACTATTTTCTATGCTTAATCCTAAATCCAGAGCTTCATCGCGGGTAATAGGATAACCGTGAATGCAGATATCTTGGGTAAGAGCATTGCAGATTTTTTTAATTTGCTCCTGGTCATGATTTTTTTTAAGGTGCATGAGTAGGAGTTTTTCCACGATTTGGCGAGCCATGCGAGCGGCGCGGTAAATATTGCCAATCGCCAGCGGGTGAATTTTTTCCACCAATGCTTTATAAATCTCGACCATTTGTTCGTCTTTAACGCCAGCTCTTTCTTTGGCAAACAGGAAATAGGAATTTAGATCTTCCACGCTTATTTCCATCCCCTGTGTTTGGTTATTTGGATTTTTTGGATTAAACGGATGCCCGGTCGAAGGATCCACCGGCGACAGTTCGCCAAGCGGTCCCATCACAATTTTGTCAGCGCCAATGGCGATTAAAGTGCCAGCGCTGTGGGCGCGCGATATGGAATAATTACTTCCACTTGCTGGGCATAACTTCTGATAAGCTTGATTAATCGGATGGGCGCAATCATATCGCCGCCGCGGGTGTACAAAAAAAGGCTGATTAATTTCTGCTTGCCGATTTTTTCCAAATGTTGGGCGACAATCGGGATAATGTCATCCGCGATTTTTGTGGCGAATGGCTGGCGATCGCCGGTAATATAAGCAATTAACCGTGACGAGCGTGCTTGCTCAATTTGTTTGATTAGATCTGTTCTGGGTTGGTTGGTCATGATTTATAAAAGCAGAATAATTAAAATTGCCGCGAGTATCAAGCGATAAAAACCGAATATTTTTAAGCCCCAAGAATCAAGGATTTTCATCAATAATTTGATTGCCAGCCAGCCGCCAATTGCGGCCGTTACAAATCCAATTGTCAGAGTCAGCATGGGAATAGGCGTGGCAGACCCATGTTTGGCAATTTTGATTATTTGATCGGCGCCAGCCGCCAAGATCAGCGGAATGCTGATTAAGAACGAGAACCGTGCCGCCGCTTGTTTTGTCAGATCGCAAAAAATTCCGGCGCTGATAGTCACCCCGGAACGCGAAGCCCCGGGAATAAGCGAAAAAATTTGAAAGATGCCGATCGAAAGCGCCTGCGACCATGATAATGAAGTCAACGCGTTTTGATCTTTACTTTGTTCAGTAGCGTTTACTTTTTTTTGATTGCCCACCCAATCGGCGACAATCAACACGACTCCCCAAAAAATTAAATTGATAATGACGATACTTTCGGAACGGAACCGCTGTTCGATTAAATCATTAAACGCAAAACCAATCAGCCCGGCCGGAATAATTGCCAGTAAAATCAACCCGGCCAATCGCCGCTTGTCGTGATCAACTTTTTCTGTTATCACAAAAAACGATTTTAAAATCTGCCAGACGTCGCGCCGAAAATAAAAGACAACGGCAGTCAGCGTCCCCAGATGCAAAACGACGTCAAACCACAGCGGCTGTAGCGGCCAGTTAAACAGTTTCGGAATAATAATCAAATGGCCGGAGCTTGATACCGGCAAAAATTCGGTTACGCTTTGGATCAGGGCTAAAACAAAAGCCTGTAAAATCGTCATAATTTATTGGCGATACATTTCTTCGATTTCGCGCTGATAATTTTTTTCTATTACCCGGCGTTTGAGTTTTAAAGTCGGCGATAACTCGTCCTCTTCCACGGAAAACGGCTTAACTAAAAGAATGATTTTTTTTATTTGTTCATGGTCAGGAAAATCGGCTAATAACTGGTTAATTTCCGAGCGGATTAAACTGTAAGCCATCCGTTCCTGCATTTCAGTGCTACTTTGCGCCCAGGCCGGGTCATTTTTAAAAGTATCCCAAGCCGGAGTAATAATGGCGGTAATCATTTTTCGTCCCTCGCCGATTATCATTGATTGGTTGATATAAGGGCTGGCATCAAGGGCGCTTTCGATTTCTTCGGGCTGAACTTTTTTTCCGGTTGATAAAACAATTATATTTTTTTTGCGGCCTAAAATTTTAATGTAACCGTCTTCGTCGATTTTCGCAAAATCACCGGTTTTAAAAAAGCCGTCCTCGGTCAGAGATTCTTTAGAAGCCAGTGGTAAGCGGTGATAATTCGCCGCGACTGACGGGCCTTTGACCAGTAATTCATTGTCAGCGGCCAGTTTTACTTCCAGATTATCAAGCGGCAAGCCGCAGGTGCCAAACCTATTTTGTTTGAGCCGGTTAGTGGAAACGACCGGGGAAGTTTCGGTTAACCCGTAACCCTCGAGAATAGCTAAACCAAAATTATGAAAGAATTTACTGATTGAGGGATCAAGCGTAGCACCGCCGGAAATGCAAAATTTGATGCGACCGCCAAAGCGTTTTTTGATTATCCGGCGCAGTAGAATATTCCCGCCCGGCAGGCCATTAACTATTTGGAAACTTTTTTTGCCGGAAATTTTTTCGTAAGCTTTCTCGAATACTCTCGGCACGCCAACCAAAATCGTCGGTTTAGCCAGTTGCAGATCAGCCGCCAGATCCCGATAATCCCCGGCGTAATAGATGGCGGCTCCTTGTGCTAAGGGCGTGTAATAGCCGGCGGTGCGCTCAAATATATGCGACAGCGGCAAAAAAGACAAAAATCTGTCTTGCGGGCCGATAAAAATTGCCCGTGCGGACGCTTGGATGTTGCTGATTAAATTGCGATGCGAAAGCACTACTCCCTTGGGCAACCCGGTAGTTCCGGAAGTGTAAACGATGGTTGCCGTTGTTGTTGCCGGTTCATCAATTAAGCTTAGTTGCGTGGGCGCGGTTTCGGGCGGAGGTGTTTTTATAAGGTCGCGAAAATAAATAAATTTCTCCCGATCAAGCCCAAAAATTCGGTTCCGGGAGAAATAGATGATTTTTTTTAGGTTCAAGGTTTCGTGGGCCTGGTAAAGTTTTTCAAATAAATGGCTGTCGGAAATAAATAATATTTTGGCGCCGGAATCGTCGATTACATGTTTGATGTATTTCGGCTGAAAAACAGAATGAATCGGCACGGTAATCGCCCCTAATAATTGAATCGCTAAATCAGCCATTACCCATTCCGGGCGATTTTCGCTAAAAAGGGCAATTGTATCGCCGCGCGACGCGCCAAGGGTAATCAAACTGTTTTTTAATTGATAGACCGCGGATTTGAGTTGCGCAAAAGTAATGCCCTGAAATCGGTTTTTGAATTTGTAAGCGAGGGCGGTTTGTTCGGAAAATTTTCGAGTATTGTAAAATATTAATTCTGGGATAGTCATGCAAAAAAAACCCGATTAACCCTCCCCAGTGATATTTATTTGATGATCAGCTCGATTTAATGACTAACTCCACCAAGCGATTGGTATATCCCCACTCGTTGTCGTACCAAGACATAATTTTAACCAGATCGCCGTCAATCACTTTAGTCAAAGCCAGATCAATAATGCCGGAATAAGCAGTGCGGTGAATGTCGGTCGATACCAGCGGTTCATCGGTCACGCCGATAATTCCTTGGTATCGGGCTGAGGCCGCGGCGTTTTTTAGAATTTGGTTAACTTCCGCAACAGTGGTTTTTTTTGATACCAGCATAGTGACATCAGAAATAGAGCCGACTGGTACTGGTACGCGCAGGGCTAAGCCGTCAAATTTGCCTTGGAGGTCCGGAATCACTTGGGCAGTGGCCAGCGCGGCGCCGGTCGATGTCGGCACAATGTTTATGGCCGCTGCGCGCCCGCGCCTGAGATCCTTGTGCGGTCCATCAACTAAACTTTGATCTGCCGTGTAACCGTGAATTGTGGTTAAGATTGCTTTTTTAATGCCGAGCGCCTCGTGGATAACTTGCACTGCCGGCGCGATTGAGTTGGTGGTGCAGGAGGCGCAAGATTTGAGCGGATTTTTATCGGCGGTGATATCGGTTACGCCGAGCACGCAGGTGGAGATTCCGCCGGATGACCCCTCGTTTTTGGGCGGAGCGGACAGGATCACTTGTTTGGCGCCGGCTTGCAGATGCAAGCGCATGGTTTCTTCGGTGCGAAATATTCCGGTTGATTCGATTACCGTGTCGACTCCTAACTTGCCCCACGGCAATTTATTGGGTTCTTTTTCGGCAAACACGCTGTAAGATTTACCGGCGACAACTATCGCGTTTTCCGTCGCCTGCACTTCTTTTTCGTATGTTCCGTAAACGCTGTCGTATTTAAGAAGATAAGCCAAGGTTTTGGTCGGGAAAAGATCGTTAATCGCCACGACTTCCAGTTCGTCTTGATGTTGCAGGGCGATTTTAAAGGCGGCGCGTCCGATTCGGCCAAAGCCGTTGATCGCAATTTTTTTCATAATCAGGCAGTTGCTAAATTACATCCCACTAATATTTAAAAAGTTATTAGTGATGATGAATAGCTCTAAACTAAACGACTTTAAAAAATATATTATTTTTTTGGTTCACAATCGCAACAGTGCTTGCAAACTGATTTGCTGTGGCACTTTGGGCAGACATTTTCCGGTGTTAAAGGACAACCGCAGTCGCAAGTACCAGCGGTCGCGGCGCAAGAAGCGCAGTTGCCGCTACAGGAATTACTCATAAGTTATATTCATGGCTTTGATTGCCAGCCTCAAAAAAATATTTGCCGGCAAACATGCCTTGGTTATAATTATTTTAAGGTCAAAAACAATTTAATAGCCGTGTTTTTGCCGGCTGTTAAAAAACAGATAAAGAATTAGGATAACCAAGATTAGAAAAAGCGTGACTGCCAGTCCGAGTAAAAATGATTTATTTTGCACCGCGAGCGCACTGGTAGCGTTGCCGCCGCCGATAATCACCGGATTTAGCGCCAGTTCGACTCGTCGGACGTCTGGATTTTCGGCGACCGATAAAATTTTGTCCGGAAAAATTTTAGCCTCAAAAGTGTCGCGATTTTTTTTTGTAATCAGGCCATCCTCGGCAGGCATCGCGTAGCGCAAGTCGTTGACGTAGATATTCACCGGCAAATGGCCAGCCTCCAGATTGATGCCGAAATCGGCAATAGCGGCTGATTGGTTGGGCGCGGTTAAAATTTCGTAGAGCAGTGCATCAATTTTTTCGCGCTGGCGGGCCTGGCCCACTCGCGTACCAAAACTGTCCGTTTGTGCTGATGCCACTCCAAAACAACAATAAAACGAGATGATCGCGAGTATTGCGAAGTAATAACTTTTTTTACTCATGAAAAGAAGGCTTAAGAAACCATTGTGCCCAAGGCTGGGCTATCCAACAATTTTTTTAGTGAGCCAGGTTCGAATTTATAGACCAGTATTTTTAATTTGTTCTCCTGCGCCAGAATAAAAGCCGTTTGATCCATCACTCCTAATTTTTTTTCGAGCGCTTCCTCGTAGCTAAGTTTTTCGTAGCGCTTGGCGCGCGGATTTTTTTGCGGATCTTCGGCGTAAACTCCGGCCACGTCAGTCGCTTTTATCAGCAAATCCGCCTTAATTTCCAAAGCGCGCAAAACAGCGGTCGTATCAGTGGAAAAGAAAGGATTGCCGGTGCCGCCGGTAATAATCACAACTTTTTTGTTGCTGAGAAGTGAACGCGCTTTAAAAGCGTCAAATTGGCGCGCTGTGCCGGGTATTTCGAACGAGCACATAATGCGCGTGTCGATTCCCTTGGAATTTAGAACTTCCAATAAAGCGAGTGAATTGGGAATCGTGGACATCAAGCCGATTTTATCGGCCGCCACTTGATCAAAATTGCGCGGCCTACTGCGTCCGCGAAAAATGTTACCGGCACCGTTAACAATCGCCACTTCTACGCCTTCTTTGTGGATACTGATTATTTCTTCGGCGATTTTGTCGATGGCCGAAAAATCCAAACCCTGTCCCATGGGGTCGCTAAAAGAGTTCCCGGAGATTTTGAGCAGTAAACGTTGATACATATTATTAACTCAAATTTTAAATATCAAATTAAGATTTGAGATTTAATTTTTGAGCGTTTTTTACAATTCTAAACGGACAAATTGCCCGACCTCGATTTTTTCGCCGATTTTTTGAATTTTTTGATTGATCAAATCTTCAACCGTAATTTTATCTTCTTTGATGAAAGGCTGTTTAATCAAGCAAACGCGTTCGTAGAATTTCTGGAGTTTGCCTTCCAAAATCTTCTCGATCATTTTTTTCGGTTTGCCTTCCTTCAGTAATTTTTCCGTTTCGATTTCCCGTTCCTTGGCGATAACTTCCGCCGGAACGTCTAGGGGTGAGCGGTACGTCGGGTTCATCGCGGTGATGTGCATTGCCAAGTCTTTGGCTAAATCGCGGAATTCTTGATTGAGGGCGACAAAATCTGTTTCGCATTTTACGACGACTAACGCCGCGACTTTGCCGTTGCAGTGGAGATAACTGCCGATTAAGCCTTCAACGGTTTCGCGGCAGCTTTTTTTATCAGCGATCTGCGCGCCTTTTTTGCGCAACAACGCAATGGCTTCTTCAAAATCACCGTTGGCTTGGTCTAAACAGGACTTGCAATCGCCGATGCTGGCGCCGGTTTTTTCTCGGAGTTCTTTAATTTGATTTAAATCCATATTATATTGGAAAAATAACCTTAAATTTTTACCGTAGATTGTGCTATATTTTCCGCTTTAATTATTTTTGATTGCGGGGTATTTTGTTTGGCTTCGATCACCGCAGACTTGATTACGTTGATTAAAAGTTCCAACGATTTAACCGCGTCGTCGTTGGCCGGAATTGGATGAGAGATCTTGCGGATATTAACATTGGTGTCGGTAAGCGCGATAACCGGTATATTTTTGAGGTTAGCTTCGCGCAAAGCTGTTTTATTTTCTTTGCAATCGGCAATAAACAGCGCGTCCGGTGTTTTGTCTAAATTTACCAGTCCACTATAAAGCAAGTCCAGTTTTTTAAGCATGTGCTCCAGCACGACCCTTTCTTTTTTGGTGTATTTGGACCATTCGCCTTTTTCTTTTTCGTCGCGGGTTTTTCTTAATTTAAGAATTTGTTTTTTGATGATCGGCCAATTGGTAATTGTGCCGCCAATCCATTTGCCGCCGATATAAGGCATATTCATTTCGAGTGCGGCTTTCCGGATCAGCTCGCTGGCTTGCTCTTTGGCGCCGACAAAAAGAATTACGCCATTTTTGGCGATAATCTGGTTAATAAACTTAATGGCCTCTTCCAACGCGCTTAGTGTTTGCGCTAAATCAATAATGTGAACGCCTTTGCGTTCTCCAAAAATAAACTTTTCCATCGATGGATGCCATTTGGCGGTTTTATGTCCGAAATGAACACCGCTTTTTAGAAGCTCGGTGATTTCTGGTAATTGCATATTTTTTAAATCAACTCTCAAATTTACTTATTTTAAGAAACTTAAGCGCCGATTTCCTCCACTCTTCTCGTCTTGTCAGCAAGCCCGTAGTCCGGGAATCCCGCCGCAATCAAAGAGTGTGTGAGATTATTTAGTTAGTTAAATATTAGCGAATCATACAGCAATTTTTTGGTTTTGACAAGAGCGTTATAATTTGTTATCATAAGCTGGTTAATGGGGATTGGTGATTAATTTTTAAGTCCTAATTCCTGCTTTATTAATTATGAAAAAAGACATTCATCCAGTTTATTATCCGAAAGCCAAAATCATTTGTTCCTGCGGCGCGCAACTCGAAGTAGGTTCAACGGTTGAGGTAGTGCATGTCGAGTTATGCTCAGCTTGCCACCCGCTTTACACCGGTAAAGCCAAATTGGTTGATGCGGCCGGCCGCGTAGAGCGGTTTCGCGCTCGGGCCGCCAAGACCGAAGCCTTGCAGGCGACCATCAAGAAGAGCCCAAAAACCAAAACGGTCAAAAAGACAACCAAGAAACCAAAACCCTCTGTGAAAAAAGTGTCTGACATCAAAAAGAAAGCCGCAAAATAGGCTTTCTTTTTTTTGTGCCAAAGCTACAATTTTCGACAAAATCAAACTGTTTTCGCCAAGTAGGAAGCCATTACTAATAACAGACCGCCGACAAAAATAATTACTAAAATTATCGGCAAAAAATCTTTGGCTTCCTTTTTGGTTTCCGTGTTTAGCGGAAAATATTTTTTGAGCAAACTCATTTGGCTTGTTTGTGGGGAGTATGTTTGCGGCAATGCATGCAAAATTTGTTCAACTCCAATTTTTTTTCTTTTTTAAGGCTGTTGAAAGTAGTGTAATTCTTGTTCTGGCAGACGCTGCATTCCAGCCAAACCAGTTTTTCTTTAGCTTTTTTAGCCATAGGGTTCAAAAAATGAAGCAGAAAATATGTAATTAAAACACCATCTTTTGCTTCAAAAAGTTTCGATAGTTAAATATTACCGGAATACGGGTAAAATGTCAATTTTTTGGGCTTGGTATTGACTTTTAACTCGATTTATTATAGTTTTTAAACAGCATCAATCGTGTTTTGACAATTTAAAGGAGGAAGAGAAATGTATTTATCAGGAGGTTACGACCTTGGGAGTTCTTCAGTAAAATTTACCATTGTTGATCTTGAAACCGGGCAGGTTGTTGCTTCTGCGACATCTCCGTGTGATGGTTCTTCTATGGGTATAAGCTCACCGCATTCGGGATGGGCTGAACAGAATCCAACATTGTGGTGGGACAATATTAAAAAGGCAACAGCAATGGTTGCGCAGACAGTGGATTTAAAAGAGGTTCAAAGCATTGGGCTAGCCTACCAAATGCACGGTTTGGTTAGCGTAAATGAAAAGGTTCAAGTTCTACGCCCAGCCATAATTTGGTGCGACAGTCGGGCAACGCTTTATGGTGATGGAATCGCGAAGAAACTCGGAGCAGAATATTGCTTAACTAATTTGCGAAACATTTCACCAGGAAATTTTACTGCAAGTAAACTCGCCTGGGTCAGAGACAATGAGCCGTTAATTTATAAGCAAATAGCTAGGTTTATGTTGCCAGGAGACTATGTAGCATTGCGCATGACCGGTAATTGTTATACGACTCGTTCTGGTTTGTCCGAGATGATGCTTTGCGATTTCGAAAATCAACAACTAGCCGTACCAGTATTAGATGGCTTTGGTATTGATGCGACTTTAGTACCAAGCCTGGTACCTACCTTTGGACGGCAAGGCGCATTGCGAGCGGACATTGCATCAGAACTAGGTTTTAGTACAAGGGCAGAGGTCTGCTATCGCGCTGGTGATCAGCCAAATAACGCGTTTTCTCTAAAGGTTCTTAATCCTGGAGAAGTCGCTGTTACAGCGGGGACATCGGGCGTAGTTTTTGCTGTCGGCGAAGCAGCTCAAGCCGATCAATTTGGTCGGGTCAATACGTTCTTGCACGTAAATGATTATCAGGGCGTTCTGATGTGTATTAATGGTTGTGGGTCGCTGTTTAGTTGGCTGCAAAAATATAAGCCATACTCGTTTATGGATTATGAAGCCGGTAAGATTTCGATTGGCTCTGACGGGCTATATATGCTTCCCTACGGAAATGGCGCTGAGCGGACATTAAAAAATGCGAATCTTGGCGCAACTATTAACGGTCTCGATTTCAATCGGCACGGGCTTTCGCACACTTGTCGGGCGGCTCTGGAGAGCATTGCTTTTGCATTTAAGTACGGCATGAACATTATGTCAAACGACATGAAGATGTCACTTAATACCGTACGCGCGGGGAAAGCGAATATGTTCAAGAGTGCAGTTTTTGCCCAAATATTTGCTGACGTTACCGGTTGCGTGGTAGAAGTCTTTAACACTGACGGTTCAGTCGGAGCTGCACTCGCTGCGGGTGTAGGTTACGGTTATTTTAGTACCATTGATAATGCTTTTACCAATCTTAAGCCGGTAGCTGTTTATGAACCGATAGCGGAGAATAGCCGCACTTATGAAACCGTTTACGGTTCATGGTTGGAGTTACTAAACAAAATGTTATAACTAAATTTGAGCAAGTAATTTTTTTTCGATTGATGCTAATCGGTGTGATATTTTTGTCGCGCATTTGTAAATCAAATGTTGCCCAAAAAATTCTCACCTTTTTTGTTTGCGTCGTTGAAAATAACTAAATCATACTATTTTGTCATCCCGAGCTTGTCGAGGTCAGCCTCGCCGGCAGGCAGGGATCCCTTATCTGCGCCAAAAGCGATTCCTCGACTCCGCTTCGCTACGCTCGGAATGACAATTCACGGTTGGTCTAGCGAAGGCGAACAAAATTAGACAAGCCCAATTCTCCCCCGCAACTTGCGATGATAATTAACCGCAAAGCGGTGGGCTTCGTCGCGCACCCGAATCAAAAGCAGTTGATTTTGTTTGATGCGAGCGCGGTTGCGTAAAGTCATCGGCCCGAAAATCAATTCCACTTTTTTGCGCGTTGGCCCTTTGGCGATGCCGACAATTGGAATTTTGGGGCAGATCTCAACTGCCGCGTTAACCTGGCCGCGTCCCCCATCAATCAAAATCAAATCTGGCATTGGCCAGTCGCTATGCTTTAAGCGACGCTGGAGTATTTCCTGAATCATGGCTGGATCATTGGCGCTAGGCACGGTTTTTATTTTAAATCGTCGATACTGGCTTTTATTCGGCTCGCCTTGTTCAAAGACCACCAGACTGCCGGTCGCAAATAAACCACTGATATTGGAGATATCGTAGCCCTCAATGCGTTGCCAAACAGAGCTCAAATCGCTCGGGCGTTTTAGTAAATGCACGTCTTGAATATGCTCGAGATAATAAATTTGATTGCGCAAAATCATTGCCTGTTCAAATTTTTGCTCGTCGCTCAAACGCCGCATTTCGGCGATCAACTTTTTCATCACTAATTTTTTTTTACCTCGGAAAAATAAAATCAAATTGCGGATAATCTTGCCGTATTCAATGGCGCTTATTTCTCCGGTGCAAACCCCGGGGCATTGGCCAAGATGATGGTAGAAGCAGGATTGCATTGATGCCGTTTGACCTTGATTACAGTAAGGAAAAATCCGGCGCATCATTTTTAAAATCGAGGTGACGATGTCGCGGTTTAAAAACGGGCCGAATTGGGCGCGAAACATTTTTTTTTCGTAGACTGTCCGAGAATTGTCATTCCGAGCGTAGCGAAGCGGAGTCGAGGAATCTCTTTTGGCGCAGATAAGGGATCCCTGCCCTGCCGGCAGGCGGGCCTCGACTTCGCTCGGGATGACAAATTCGTATTTTTGCTTATTCCCGGACACTCTGAGGTTAGGAGGGGTCGGTTTTAAATCACTGCCGCGCTTGATTAACACTTTTGGAAATTTTTCTTTGGTGATGACGATGTACAGAAAACTGCGGTCATCTTTTTGTAAAATGTTATACTGGGGTTTGTATTTTTTGATCAGCTCGGCTTCCAAAATCGTCGCTTCTAAAACCGAATCAGTCAGCTGAAAGCTGATTTTCGCGATTTCCTGTACCAAACGAGTGGTTTTGGTATCATGAGCGCCCACCAAATATGAATTTACCCGTTTTTTCAGGGAGCTGGCTTTGCCGACATAAATCACTGTCTGGCGCGCATTTTTCATCAAATAAACGCCAGAATGGTCAGGAAAGGCCTTAACTAGTTGTTTTAGGGTTTTTACCATTGACAAGATATTACATTTATTGTAAGGTTTTGGCAAGCCTTGTCATTCGCGAATGACAGGGCAAGCCCAAGGCCTATAATTTTGTGTTTTGACAACTATAATGTTAGATCAATTGTCTCAAAGGAGGGAGCATGATGATTATTGATCAAACTTGCTTACAGCAAAACCTAATTCTGGAAAGTCCCAATGGGCTGGAAAGAATTCGATTGCTCTATCCTGATGGTAGCTATGGCCGGTGGTTTTTTGCACCGACTTCGTATTTAGGCTCATTTATGAAGAACGACTGGCGCCAGCACCACGAGCATGGGATCATTAAATCTTTGCCATTTGCAAAATTGCACAAATGGCGAGTAGTGCTCCCGAAGGATTACTCAATTTGGGAGCAACAGGATGAGGTTTGCGAAATCTCTGAACGCGAAGCCAAGCGGTTAAGCTCAACCTTGCCTGATAAAAGCTGGCTCGTCATCACCAACAGGTGCAAATTCATCACTAAGATAATCGGCGTTGCATACGTCAAACAAAAGCTGATTATCATTTGTGATAAAAATTCTTGCCACGAATTGACGGTCGGCTCAATATTTACAGAAGATACTGGTCAATTTATTGTATTAGCGAGTTGTCCAGGTGTTGGACCATACGTGGCAGTGTAAGCTGTCAAAAGGAGGTAGAATGATGAACATTCCAATTGGTTCTGTTTGGGAGAATCCCAAGCAGACGCAAAGGGTAAAAATTATCTATGCTGTCAGCTGCGACGACTGCGCAGACGGTTATCACGTGGCTGTTTTGTCCGAACGCGGAGACACTAATCAGCCTTGGAAAAAGGTTGAAAAGCCGCGCTGCGAATGTGATATTATTGATCCGCGGATGTGGAGGTGGATTAAACCGTCACTTTCACTTGCAGAAGAATTTATGTTGGATAGTTTTGCGATGGGTTATCCTATATTTGGAGTCTATCGCTTGTGGACTGTAGTGCTGCAGGCGGATCTATTACCTTGGGAAAAAAATGAAGGAGTTTTCTCTGCGTGTCGCATCTCGTGTTTGGCAAATTATTTAGATAAAGCGTTGTTTAACAGATGTTGGAAGTTTAATCCGTATGTAGGTTCAGAACGAGAGGTTGTAGCAAAAATCGTCGGCGTAATTTGTATGCCAGTGCTTGGTTGCTCCCCGGCGATCTATGTTGCGGTTGAACGCAGTAAATCGGACGAAGAATTTCTGATCGAAGTGCGCCCTGGAACGATATTTATGCCGGTGAGTGAGGATTATCGTGAAGAAGTGGAAGAAAAAAAACAATTTTCCATAACTGTAACTGCGTTCACAAACGACAAAGAGGTTTCTGAACTTTCCGAAATTCTGTGTGGCACGTCGTGGAAAATTAAGGTTGGATCCACCTCTGCGCTTACACTTAAGGTGGGTTGCGTTTATTGGGACCAAGGGAGAAAGTCAATAATTGTAGTTGATAGCAATAGCACGACTTGTGCAGTGGAACAGCTAGAGACAGCGACTTTTACTGAGGTGTAAAAGTCAAATGTTTTTAACCCGAGTTATGGATTATCACTTAAGATAGTTCATAACTCTTTTTTGTTAAAAAACGAAGGACAATTATATAGATTCCTGCCTTCCCTCCTTCGCAGAAGGCTACGGAAGGGCACGGCGCAGGAATGACAAGTTTTATTTTACAGCACACTCTTCAAATATCTCCCAGTTCCTTCTTCGCTTAAGCTTCGAAGGATAAACAAACTCATTTTAGATATGTTTTGAGATACCTCCCAGTCATACTCGCCGGATTTTTTGCGACCTCCTCTGGCGTACCGGTCGCGACGATACGACCGCCGGCATCACCGCCGCCTGGACCTAGATCAATAATATAATCAGCGGTTTTAATCACATCTAAATTATGCTCAATAACCACTACAGTGTGGCCTTGCTGAACTAGTTTTTGCAAAACCACCAACAACTGGCGGACATCATCAAAATGCAGACCAGTGGTCGGCTCGTCCAGCAGATAAAAAGTATGCCCGCTCCCCTGCTTGGCCAGTTCTTTGGATAATTTTACGCGCTGAGCTTCGCCGCCGGATAATGTCGTCGCGGCCTGGCCGAGCTCAATATACCCTAAGCCGACTTCCTGCATAACATCGAGTCGGTCAGAAATCATCGGAATATCCTTAAAGAAAATCGCGCCTTCTTCGACCGTCATCTTTAATACCTCGGCGATGTTTTTGTTGTTATAATTGACTTCCAGAGTTTCGCGGTTAAACCGTCGGCCTTTACAAATATCGCAATCAATATAAACTGTCGGCAGAAAATGCATCTCGATCGCCAGATAACCGTGACCTTGGCAGTGTTCGCAACGGCCGCCTGGAACATTAAAACTAAAACGGCCGGCGCGATAATTGCGGAAGCGCGATTCCGGCAACGCAGAGAACAAATCGCGCACCCAGGTAAAAACACCGGTATAAGTGGCTGGATTTGACCGCGGTGTGCGGCCGATCGGTGCTTGGTCAATCAGGGCGCAACGGGTTAAATACTCAATCCCTTTGATTGATTTGAATTCGCCGACTTTGTGCGCGGCGCCGTTCAGTTGATTGGCGATATAGGTGTAAATTACGTCGTACATGAGTGAACTTTTACCTGATCCAGATACGCCGGTAATGCAAACAAAACGCCTTAGCGGCAGTTCAAGATTCAAATTTTTTAAATTATGCTCGCGCGCGCCGATAATTTTTAAAGCGTCTAAATTATTAGTGCGCCGTTGGCGCGGTACTGGAATCGCTTTTTCGCGTCGTAGATATTGGCAAGTAAGTGATTGTTTGTTTTTGAAAATTTCGGGCGTCGATCCCGAGCAAACGATTTCTCCGCCATGTTTGCCGGCGCCAGGCCCGAAATCAACCAAGAAATCAGACGCGTAAATGGTCGCTTCGTCATGCTCAACAACGATAATCGTGTTGCCGATATCGCGCAGGTTTTTGAGCGTGTCCACCAGTTTTTCGTTATCAAATTGGTGCAAGCCGATGGTCGGTTCGTCTAAAACATAAAGCGCCCCAACCAGCCGCGAGCCGACTTGCGAGGCCAGGCGAATCCGTTGCGCTTCGCCGCCGGAAAGTGTTCCCGCTTTGCGATTAAGCGTTAAGTAATCAAGCCCCACATCCAGCATAAACTGCAAACGGTCCAACACTTCTTTTAAAGCACTGGAGGCGATTTTTTGCTGGCGCTCTGATAGTTTTAATTTCAAGCAAAAATCAGCGGCCGCCTCAATCGTCAAAGCAGTAAATTCAACGATGTTTATTTTATCGATAAAAACCGATAAAGCCTCGGGTTTTAAGCGAAGTCCAGCGCAGGTAGGACAAACAGTTGTTGAAAACAGGGATTCGGTTCCCAGACCATGGCAATCTGGGCAGGCGCCGTAAGGGCTGTTAAAGCTGAAGAGCCGCGGCTCGATTTCCGGAAAACTAAAGCCGCATTTGGGACAGCTGAATTTGGCGGAAAAAGTTTGCTCGCTTTTGTCGGAAAATTGGACGGTAACCAAATCATTGCCGTGCTCAAGGGCGGTTTCCACTGCCTCGGAAATTCGCTGGCGCTTGTCCTTGTTTAAAGCCAGAAAATCATCCTTATACAAAGTATCAACCACCAACTCCATGGTGTGGCGTTTTTTTGGGTCAATCTGGATGCCCTCGGACAGGAGCCGGATCGTGCCGTCAATTCTAATTTTAAGAAAACCGGAATTGTAAAGATTATAAAGCAGTTGATAATACTCGCCTTTGCGGCCGCGAACGATTGGCGCGAAAATTATCGTCTGTCCGGTGCGCGACTCAGCGCTCGCGTCACTTGTCTTCGAAGTAGCCAAAGATTTTGTGATCGCGTCGACAATTTCATCAACCGTCATTTTTTGAATCAACTCGCCGCATTTTGGGCAGTGCGGTTCGCCGATGCGCGCGTACAGCACCCGCAAATAATCGTAAATTTCAGTAATCGTCGCTACGGTGGATCGCGGGTTGGAGCTGTGGGCTTTTTGATCGATGGAAATAGCCGGGGACAAACCTTCAATCTCATCAACATCAGGTTTTTGCAGCTGTCCTAAAAATTGCCGGGCATAAGCGGAAAGTGATTCCACGTAACGGCGCTGGCCTTCGGCGAAAATCGTATCAAAAGCCAGCGATGATTTGCCGGAACCGGATACGCCGGTAAAAACCGTCATCTTATTGCGCGGTATTTGCAGGCTGATATTTTTAAGGTTATGCTCGCGCGCGCCTTTGATTGTGATGTGTTCGGTCATTGTGTAAAATAAAAAATAAAAATGAAAAAATAAAAATTATGGGTGCCGATCTTTTTTTAATTTTACATTGCCATTTTTCGTTTTTACTTTTTCATTTTTCATTTGCATTTGCTTCTCCAGCATTTTGATTTCATCGCGCAATATCGCCGCCAACTCAAATTCCAAATTTTTAGCGGCGGCGCGCATCTCCAGTTCTTTGGTTTTAATGACGTCAGCAAGTTTGTCCGGGGAAAGCGCCTTGAGTTCCAAGTCCAAAACTTTTTTAACTTCCTTTTCTTTGATGCCCCAAATTTTGGTAATGTCGCGAATTTTCTTTTTGATGGTTTGCGGGGTGATGCCGTGTTTTTCGTTATAAGCAATTTGCTTGGTTCGGCGGCGATTAGTTTCATCAAGCGCCCTGGTTATTGACCCGGTCATCGCGTCAGCATATAAAATCACCTGGCCAAAAACGTTGCGCGCGGCGCGGCCGATGGTCTGAATCAAGGCGGTTTCTGAGCGCAAGAAGCCTTCTTTATCAGCGTCCAAAATCGCGACGAGCGTCACTTCCGGTAAATCTAATCCCTCGCGAAGTAAATTAACGCCGACCAAGCAATCAAATTTTCCCTGCCGGAATTCAGTTAAAATATTAATTCGGTCGATGGTGGCGATATCGCTGTGCAGATATTTGGTCTTAATCGCCTGTTCTTTGAGAAATTCAGACAAATCCTCAGCCATTTTTTTGGTGAGCGTAGTAACGAGGCAGCGCTGGTGCTTGATAGCGCGTTTTTTAACTTCTTGAATCAAATCCTCCACCTGGCTCAAATTTCCTCCGCCTCTTCCAATAATCGGTTTGATAATAACTTCCGGATCAATTAAGCCGGTCGGCCGGATAATTTGTTCGACAATCTGGCTTGACATTTGTCGTTCCCAGACAGCTGGCGTGGCCGAAGTAAAGATACATTGATTAATACGCGCTTCAAATTCATCAAACTTAAGCGGCCGGTTATCATAGGCGCTTGGCAGGCGAAAACCGTTGTCGATAAGCGACTTCTTGCGCGCGAAATCGCCGCTGTGCATACCGTGTAATTGCGGCACGGTGACGTGTGATTCATCAATAATTGTTAAATAATCTTCGGGAAAGTATGCCAAGAGGGTGTCTGGCGGTTCACCGGGCGCGCGATCAGAAAAGTGGCGGGAATAATTTTCGATGCCACTGCAATAGCCGATGTTTTTAATCATTTCCAAATCATAATTAGTGCGGCGTTCCAAACGCTCAGCTTCCAAAAGCAGATGATGATCATTAAAATATTTTAGCCGTCCTTTTAATTCGGCTTTGATCGTTTTTATCGCCCGCTCCTTTTCTGGCTCGAGCGTGACAAAATGTCTTGCCGGAAAAATCCATAAACTGCTCTGGCGGTCTTGCACTTTTTTGGTCAAGGGATCAATGATCAAAATTTCCTTCAGCAGTTTATTTTCGAATTCCAGTCGGTAAAGCAAGTCCCCGGAAACCGGCATCACTTCTGCGGTTTCGCCGTGAACTCTAAATTGTCCGCGCACCGGCGCACCGGTAGTCCGAACATAGCCGAGACTGACTAGCTGGCGCATAAAATTAGTGCGATTTAATTCCCCTTCCACCTTAATTTCCACTGCCTGGGCAAGGTAAGCTGTTGGCGTGCCTAAACCGTAGATGCAGGAAACTGAAGCCACGACAATTACGTCGCGACGTGATAGCAAAGCTTGGGTGGCGCTGTGGCGCAAGCGGTCGATTTCGTCGTTAATCTGCGCTTCTTTCTCGATATACGTGTCGGTCGGCGCCAGATAAGCTTCGGGCTGGTAATAATCATAATAAGAAACAAAATATTCTACCGCGTTGGACGGAAAAAATTCCCGAAACTCATTGCATAACTGGGCAGCCAAAGTTTTGTTATGCGCTATCACCAGCGTCGGTTTTTGCATCTGCTCGATAACGTTGGCGACGGTAAATGTTTTGCCGCTACCGGTAACGCCCAAAAGCGTCTGGTATTTAAAACCTTTGGTTAAGCCGTCAGCAAGCTTGGTGATGGCCAAAGGTTGATCCCCAGCCGGAGAAAAAATGTTTTTAAGTTTAAAAGTCATAAATATTACTAAAAACACGAAAACGGCCTCCAAATTTGTGTACTAGGGAGACCTATCAGCAGACTATAGCAAAGATGATGATAGCGCGCAAGACAAACGATCAAATCAGCAAAATCAATTTTTTCTGGCCAATACAAAATTTTTCATTTTGAAATTATGTGCAGAGTACTTAACGTTTTTGAATCCAGCCTGATGACAGCAATCAATAATTTCTTCTCGACTAAAATAATGTTTGTGATCAGCAATTTCTTGCGCCGAAAGCAGTTTTAGCTTAAAAGCGGCAAACTCAGCTAATGGTTTTTCTTGCCATGTAGGAACGGTCAAAATCAATAAGCCATGATCGTTGAGTGTCTGATAAATATTTTTCAATAAATTTAGCGGGTCTTCGACGTGTTCGGCTACTTCGAGACAAGTAGCCAAATCAACTTTTGGCAAATCAGGAAAACTTGGATTATTTAGATTCCACTCGATGAGTTGAATTTTCTCACTATTTTTTTTTTGATTAACCGGTAAATCAATTCCAATACCATGCGAAATATGTGTAGAAAACCTATTTAATAAGTGGCCATTGAAACCACAACCAATGTCCAGTAAAGTTTGCCCATTCTTAATGTATTTTGCAATCTCAAGGTGCCGCAAGAGCATTAGTATATATTCAATTAAATGGAACTTCTGCAAATGGGAATGTTTGCGTGCGCTCATAGTAGGGTGGTGAGTGTATTTAATTTAGGCTAGACTGATTTCCACAAGCCGTGAATGTTGCAGTATTCGCGGGCGGTAAATTCTTTAGCCGACAAACAGAATTCCGCTTCCGGCAGATCACCGGGAGACAAAAATTTGCGATAGACGCGGCCGTCGGCAATCAACTCGATCCACTGGATATAGTGTTTTTCTTCCATCGGATGAGGTATTGAGCCGACTTTTACCTTATAGCCGTTGGTGATTTTTTCGATCACCGGTACATGTTTTTCCATTCCGACATCCTCCAATTTTTCCGCTTGCAATTGCATCGGCGCGCCGCAACAGACCAGTTCCCCGCCGCCGGCAAAAAGTACTTCCACGATATTGCCGCAAACAGAACATTTGTAGACTTGATTTTGGGTGATCATAAAAAATATATAGGATTGTCGAGATTTGTCATTCCGAGCGTTGCGAAGAATCCCTCTCCATAAATAGCGTATTAACTAAGGGATCCCTGCCTGCCGGCGAGGCTGGCCTCGACAAGCCCCGTCGTTCGCGAGTGACGGGGCAAGCTCGGGATGACAACTTGACGTTAGAGTTTTTTAAATCGTCAAATTTTCACAATCAGACTCTTGCGGCTTCTCGTGCACGGCGCGGATGTAGCATTTTTCATCGCCTAATGGCATGCCCCAGCAATAAATACTGGCCGAACCCAGTCTGAGTTGCTCCTGCCGCCAGCCGTAGCATTGTCGTTCCTGAGTGATGGTACTTGTACCCGGCACATGATATAGCCAATGCCCGGATTTTTTTGGCCATATTAGCGGGCCGAGCAGAATCAAAATGACGGCTATTAAAATTAAAATTTTGTGCGGACGAGTCATCAATTTTTTTTAAAAAAGCGGCGTCAAAGTCGATGTTTAAGTATATTATCATGGCGATAAATTTGTGGCAAGGAAAACAAAAAAATCGCCCATGGCGACCGTCGAGGTGCTTGCACTGCGAAGCCTTGGCGAAGCAGTGGGCCACGTCACTCGCGAGCGACGTGGCACGTCATTCTCGAATGACGTACCGTGGTGGGCCGGGAGGGATTCGAACCCCCGAAGGATAAATCCGCCTGGTTTACAGCCAGGTGCGTTTGGCCGCTTCGCGTACCGACCCGATGCCCTTGCTTTACAAGGGGAATGCCTAATATCTAATTCCTAATTCAATAACTTGTTTTCATGGAGCCGTTGCGCGGGATCGAACCGCGGACCCCATCCTTACCATGGATGTGCTCTACCAACTGAGCTACAACGGCGCAATATTAAAGCTTTTTTAATTCCTCAAGCAAATCGTCCAACCCGCTATTCTCGCCGTTAATCTTTTTTAGCCGTATATAATACTTCCAGGCCAGATCTTTTTGTCTGGTTAAAATACAGATTTTTGTCAAAAAATGCAATATTTTCGGATTAGACGGTTCTAATGATACGGCTTTTTTGGCTATTTGTAAAGCCTCATCCGCCTTATCCAAAAGCAATTTTACTTTCGCCAATTGCAGATAATCAAGCGCCTTAATTTTTTTCAAACGCTGACCAAGCTGTAGGATGTGTTCCAGCGTCGCTTCGGCATGGACGAAATTTTTCTTGTCAAAGTACATATCCCCCAGCATTTTGTAAGCTTCAAGATTCTTTGGATCATTCTTGATTAATTCAAAAATCATTTTCTCGGCATCTTCCAAATTATTTTGCTGTACCAACTGTCGAATAGCGGCTAATCTTTCGTCATTAACCGATTGGTCGTTAGGCGGCGCACCTGTTTCATTTTTTTTACGCTTGGCGTTTTTAAGACGAATCAAGTACTCTTTTTTTGCGGAGTTTAAAATTTGAACAAAACTTTTTACGTTGTCTATTACTTTTGAGCCGTTTTGAATCAAACTGTTTAACTTTATGCGTTCTTTAATTTTATCAATATTTCGTTTTAATCTTTGTTCAACTAGCAGATACTTAGCTTTTTTCTCGCGATCGACTAATTCCAATTCAATGTGTTTGAGTAACGGAAATTTGCGCGACAAAATGATAATGATCACTGTTAAGGAAACAATAATAATTAAAAAAGCTGTGAGATTAAGCATAAGTTGTTATCCCCAGGTTAAATATTATTTGCAATCTCTAAAATTTTAGCAAATTGTTTATAATCAACGCTCGCGGTTCCAACTAGCACGCCGTCTACCGATTCTGCGCGTAAAAAGTCGCTGACATTGGCGGAATCAACACTGCCGCCATAGAGGATAAAAGCGTTATTTTTGGCTGTTTCGTCGGGCAATAGATCAACCAGCGTTTGCCTAATAACTTTGTGCATGTAAACGATTTCTTGCACGGTGGCCGGTTGCCCGGTGCCGATAGCCCAGATCGGTTCGTAAGCAATCAGCAATTTTTGAGTGCCCACGATATTAACGTTTTGCAGTGCCATTTCTATTTCGCGGCGGATAATATGATCCTTGCTTCCAGATCGGCGTTCATCATCGTTTTCGCCGACGCACAATATCGGGACTAGCCCGTTATCGATGGCACAACGTATTTTTTTGTTGATCATGGTGCTGGATTCGCCTAAATTAGACCGCCGTTCCGAATGTCCGATTAGAACATAATGACAGCCGACGCTTTTAAGGTGTTCCGGCGAGATCTCGCCAGTGTAGGCGCCGTTGTCTACCCAAAAACAATTTTGCGCGCCGACGTAAAACGGCGTATTTTCCAAAATTTGAGCGATACTCCAGAGGCTTAAAAAAGAAGGATTAATGCTGACTTTTACTTTTCCTTGATCAACAGCCAGCTCAATAATTTTTTTTGCCAGGCGTATTTCCTCGACCGGAGCAAGTTTGATTTTCCAGTTGGCTATAATATATTTCATAATATTGGCGATTTAGCTAAGCAATATAATTTTAACATCAGGATTTTTTTTAAGCAAGAAACATTTTTACTTAAAATTTTGCATTGCCCACCACATTAAAATTTTAGCGTCTTGAAAGCGGGCATCAGACGATGGCGCGCCGAGTACGGCGATTAACAGCTCTTTGCCAGATTTGCCAGCGGCTTTAAGTACTAAGCAGTAGCCGGCCTCGGTAGTGTAACCGGTTTTGCCGGCAGTAACTTCGAATAAATCAGAGGTCAATAAATCATTTGTTGATGGGATTTGCCGCGTATAATCAGAATTTAGCGGTTTAAAAGCATAACTTGGTTGATTAACGATTGAGGCTAGTTCCTGGCGTTTGAAAATTTGCCTTCCCAATTGGGCGATCTCGTAGGCCGTTGACATGTCTTGATTATCCAATCCTGAAGGTTCGCTGAATTTGGTGTTGACTAAGCCCAAATTTTTTAAAGTCGAGGCGGCAATCTCGGCGTAATTATCGCTAAAACCGCCGGCTCTGGCCAGGGCTACCGCGGCGCTATTGTCCGATGGGATTAAAGCCAAATTTAAAAAATCGCGAGCAGTGCCGGTTTCGCCGCGGTAGACGTATCGTTGCCCGCCGTTGCGTTCATCACTGCCCTGCAACGTAATTTGCCGTTCCAAATCCGCGTCAGTTTGCTGGAGGTACAGGTAGCTGGTAAATAGTTTAGTGATGCTGGCTACTGAGCGCGGCTCATCTTGATTTTTTTTGTATAATATTTGGCCAGAATCAGCATCAATAATAACCGCGGCCGGTGAAGTGATTATAGGCTCAATCGCCAATTGATTGCTTTTTTGCCAGCCCGGTGAAACAGATGCCGAAATACCTTTCACGATAATTCCGGACGGCTGTGGCAGTGCCAGCCCGGTTATTAAAATTCCCAGAATGAATTTGATAAACATAATTAAACTGTTAAGATCGATTCGATTTTTTTATCGTGGAAAGCTTGATAATCCGGTAATTCTTGGGGTCGGGTTAATCCCAAGGCTTTCAAAAATTTTGTGCTAACTTGGTATCTGGCTAATCGCTCGTGCGTCGCCTCGTCGATTAAATCACTGATTTTTAAATTTTTTAAAATTTGGGAGCAATTGACGCCTCGAATATCTTCCAGCTCCGCTTTCGTGAGCGGTCCATTGTAAGCTAATATAGTTAATGTTTCCAATTGCGCTTGCGTTAAACTCTCGCGCTCAAAGGCGATTAACTCCTGAACTAAAGAGAAATTTTCCGGTGTCGTTGTTAATTCGACATGCGAATTGTTCGTGGTTAGTCGAACGCCACGTTCAAAATTTTTGTAATCGTTTTGCAATTGTTCAATTTCTTGGCGGATAGTCGGCTCGTCCGATTTAGTTATTTTTGCCAATTCTTTGTAAGTGAGAGCTCTACCGGCTGAAAACAGCAACGATTCTAACAGCGACGATAAAGATGTTGATGGTGACATGTTAAAATTTTTTAATTTAGACGGTAATTTTTGTGATTCGTATCTTGGCGAAAAATTGTCGCTGTTCCAGTAATAAGCTTTGCTTTCTGGATAATTCCAGCAGGGCCAAAAAACTGATAATGATTTCGTCTTTGGATAAGTTTGCCGACAAAACTTCATTAAACCATAAACTTGTTTTTTCTTTTAATATTCGGCTAATCAAAAGGATTTTTTCGTGAATATTAAATTGTCTTTTTATGCTGGTGGTTGTCAAAGGATTTTGAAGAGCTTTTTTAAAAACGCGCTCGGCAATTTTTCGAATTACAATTGGCGTAAGTTTCAGGGAAGACAAATCAATTGGTGCTGACAGGTGCCGAACGCTAGTTTGCGTAGAAAGACCGATTGTCGTTCCGTGATTCCAGGCGAGCTGAATTTGCTTGCATTTGGATAAATAATGTTCGTAAATTTTTAAACGGGTTACTAAATCGGTTTCCGATTCCAGATCAGATGATTGCAAATAAGGCAAGAGGGTTCGAGTTTTGATTAAAATTAATTGGCTGGCAATTTCTATAAAATAAACCAGGACTTCGGCGGGGATTTTTTTATTATTTCGAAGATACTCTAAATACTGGTCGGTTACGTTGGCCAGCGATACTTTTGAGATGTCGAGTTTTGCCCGTTGAATCAAATCCAAAAGCAAATCAAGGGGACCCTTGAATTGCTCCAGCTTAATTTCCATGCAGAAAAAATTAAGAAGCAATAATCGCTTTTATTTTATCCCACACTTGAAACCTGGCAATGTCGCGCGCCGTGATTAAAACCGTTAAGCCGATCAATAACCAAAAGCCGATTACGTGAATCCATGTTTCCACATTCAGCGAAATCGCGCGTCCTTTAAATTTTTCGATTAGCACGAATAAAACGCGACCGCCATCCATGGCCGGAATCGGCAAGAAATTGACAATCGCCAAGTTTAAAGAAAGCAATGCCAAAAATTGAATTATATAAATCCAGCCCAGCCGCGCCGCCTGACCAGATAAGGCGGCGATCATCACCGGCCCGCCGATGTTCGGGCTAACTTTATGGGTAACAATCAAATCTTTGATTAAAGTTCCAAAAGCGTCCATTATTTTACCGGTATAAACTACCGTATTTTTAGCTCCCATACCGATAGCTAAATAAACCGGATAGCGTACTACCCCATACTTAGCCAAAGCTACGCCAATGCCTATTTGCGGCGTCGTATTTTGATCTTTGGAGCTCGTGTCCGGATTAATCGGCAATTCGCCGGGCGTTAACGCCACATTGATTAATTGCTTATTACGTTCAATTTCCAGGTTTACTTCCTGATTTGGCTTGCTTTTTATTAAATTTTGAATGTCCGCTAACTCGGTCGATTCAGCGCCGTCCACTGATTTGATAAAATCACCGGCTTTCAATCCTGCCCGCGCCGCCGGCGTTTTTTTTTCCACGTAGGCAATTATTACGTTTTGTTCCTTAATATACTTAGACGCGACTTTTTGTTCAGTTAAATCTTGCGGCCACCCGAAACTGTAACCGATGGTCAATAATAAAAAGGCCAAAAGAAAATTCATCAAAACGCCGCCTGACAATATTACAATTCGCTTCCACGGCGCTTTATGCCCAAAACTGTCCGGCTCTTCGCGGTTTTGGCCGTCCTCGCCTTTTAGCTTAACAAAACCGCCAATAGGCAACCAATTTAAAGTCCAGTTAACGCCGTCAGCCGAACGAAAAAGAGTTTTCGCGCGCGGCGGAAATCCCAAGCCGAATTCATCGACGCGCACGCCAAAATGTTTGGCCGCAATAAAATGCCCGGCTTCATGGGCGATAACTAAAATCGAAAGCACAATAAAAAAAATTATGATTGTCAGTAACATATTAAAACGAAACATTGTTTCCTCGAGTTAGAGGTTAGGTCTGGATTTTAATGCCAGGTCCCATTGTTGAACACAAAGTAATGCTTACAATAAAGGCGCCTTTAATGCCTTTGGGGCGGGCTTTACGGATCACCGTCAAAAAAGCGTTAAAATTTTCGAGTAATTGGTTTTCGTTCCAGCTGGTTTTCCCGATTATCTGATGAACATTGCCTGCGGTGTCATTGCGAAAGTTAACTTGTCCCAATTTAAGTTTTTTAATAATTCCAGCTACATCAGCCGTTACTGTTTGATTTTTGGGCGAAGGCATCAGTCCTCGGGTACCCAAAATTTTAGCGGCTTTAGTGATTTCTCGCATAAAATCCGGCGTCGCGACAGCCGCGTCAAAGTCGGTTTTCCCGGTTTTAATAATTTCTTCGATCAGTTCTTTGCCGCCAACCAGGTCAGCGCCGGCGGTTTTGGCTTCTGCTTGTTTTGATTCTGTGAAAACCGCGACTTTTACCTCGCGGCCGGTACCGTGCGGCAGGGTGACGATGCCTTTAACAATTTGCTCAGATTTTTTCGGGTCAATTCCCAAATTAAAATGAATTTCCACCGATTCGTCAAACTTGCCCTTAACGGTTTGCTTCAGAAGACCGATTGCTTCGGCGATCTGATATGGTTTGTTGCCAATTCTGTCTTTGGCGGCGCGATATTTTTTTGATTTGGTTTTCATAGATTATGGTGTGGTGGTGGCGAATAATAAATTTTTTGATTCATTACTCTCCCACTTAAGTTATAGATTTATTGCTAATCTCGTGTCGAGATAAGTTTATTACTTCTTTAATGTTGCTGTTGGATATAAATATAATGCGCCCGCGGTTGTCCTTAAGAATCGTTGAACGCATATTAACTTTTATAACCTCGCCTTCTAAATCACTGATTTTTATTTGCTCGCCGATGGTATATTGGTTTTCGAGTAGAATAAACATTCCGGCGATAAAATCCTTAACCAATGTCTGCGCTCCAAAACCGACCGCCAGTCCGATAATTCCAGCGCCGGCTAAGATTGGTCCGATGTCGACAGAAAATAAACTCAATAACATGACGATGATTACAAAATAAATTGCGACATTGCCGGTGGTTATCATTACCACGGCTAAAGTTTTGGCCCGCGGTGAATTTTGCGGTACTTGGCGGCCGGCGGCGGCGATTTTTAAAATTCGATTAACTAAGCGATGCAACAAAACTTCTCCAAGCAGTAATAAAATTACAATTAGCCCTATTTTTAGGCCGTAAGTTTCGAAAAAAGTTTGGAACTTCAAAGCAATTTTATCCATTCAAAATTCTGATTATAAATGCTTTATTAAGCAAAATAAGCCACTAGACTCCCTAATTTATTTAAATTAAAAGTTAGTGGTTTTGTGATATTGTATCAGACATAAGACAAAGAGTCAATCGGCTTCAAGCAAAGTCAAATGGCCTGTTTTAGTGAAGTTACAGCGGAAATTTTTTTAGCATAGAACCATTTAACCGTTTCGATCAAGCCAACGACGATTAAAGATTCCCCGATGATAATCAGCCACTGGATCCAATTTAAAGATACTAATTGGAGAAATCGCTGGAGCGGCGGTAAATATAAAGCCATTAGCTGAAAAAGCAATCCACCGGCAATTCCTGCCACCAGCCAGCGGTTACCGAATAACTTGGTTTTCCAAATCGACTGGTTTAAACTTCGAACGCTAAAAACGTATATTAAAGAATTTAGTCCTAAAGCCGCGAAAGCCATAGTTCTGGCTAGTTGTAAATCCGTTTTGAGCCAGAAAAATAAATAAATACCGAGTGCCATCAGTCCGGTTGTACTACTGATTAACAGGATTAAGAATTTCATCGTTGAATTTAAAATCGGCGCGGTTGAACTTTTCGGCGGCTGTGACATTATGTCCGGATCGCGCGGTTCAAAAGTCAAAACAAACGACGGAAAGCTATCGGTGATAAGGTTGATCCAGAGAATTTGCGCCGCGGTCAACGGCAGGGGCAAATGCGCAAAATAATTAAAAGAAGTAAGCAAAAGCCCCCCTAAAATTAAAACAATTTCGGAAAAACTACCAGACAAGAGGTATAAAATTAATTTTTGAATGTTGGCAAAAATAACGCGGCCTTCCTGAATAGCTTTAACCAGCACCGAAAAATTATCGTGCAACAAAACCACGTCGGCGTTATCGCGCGCCACGTCGGTGCCGGATCCGAGTGCCACGCCGATGTCGGCTTTTACCAGAGCTGGTGCGTCGTTGACGCCGTCGCCAGTCATCGCGACAATTTCGCCGCGATCTTTTAATATTCTAACCAACCGCAATTTGTCCTGCGGTCCGACGCGCGCAAATACTTTTACGCCGGAAAAATTTCTGTTGGCGTTAAAATCAGAAGCGCCAGCGATCGGATATATGGCGGCCAATAATTCCGGGTCAGTCAGGCGATTCATTTCCAAACCAGTTAAAACCTGGCCGCTGTCTTTAATGAGGCCGATTTCTATGGCAATGGCTTTCGCCGTCAGCGGATGGTCTCCGGTAATCATCAAAGTGTCAATGCCGGCGCGCCGAGTTAGTTTTAGTGTTTTTTTGACGGTTTTTCTGATCGGGTCGCGTAAACCTATAAGTCCGACAAAAATCATACCTCCTAAAATTTGTTCTTCGGCGTCAGGTAAATGGTCGCTGGAGCCCGCGATTTTATAACCAACCAGCAACAATCGAAAGCCTTGCGAGGTCAAATCAGTTATTTGATTGATTAGTAATTCTCGATCGCTCAGAGAAAGCGCAACGGTTTTTCCTGTAAAATAAGCCCGCTCACAATAAGGAATTAGTTTTTCCGGAGCACCTTTGATTAAGATTTGTTTTTCCGAACCAATTAAGTGCAAAGTAGCCATAAAGCGCTTTTCGGATCTGAACGGGTTTTCGTCAATTTTTAAGTAAGCGCGCTTTAATTCTGATAGGTTTAATCCGGCTTCCAGCGCCGCCATCAGCAGTGCTTTTTCGGTCGGCGAGCCGTGCATTGATTGCTCAAATTCGGCGCCCTGATTTTCTGGATTGTAATAAGCATTATTGCATAAGGCGGCTATTTCCAGTATTTTATTTAGGTCACTTTTCGCCTCCGCTGAATTATCAGCCTGCGAATCATCCAACAAAGCCCACGGCATTATTTTATCAACCTGCATTTTGCCTTTAGTTAAGGTTCCGGTTTTATCCGTGCAGATCACGGTGGTGGCGCCTAATGTTTCGGCCGCCAATAATCGGCGCACGAGAGCTTTTCTTTTTAGAATGCGGCGCATACCAATGGCTAGAATAACAGTTACCCCGACTGCTAAACCTTCCGGTAAAGCCGAAACCGCGACCGCGATCGCCGTTAAGAACATTTCGTCAAAAGGCCGGCCTGCCCAAAGGCCAGTGATTAGCACGACAACAGAAATAATAATAATGATTAACGCCAGCCAGCGCGTGAATCCCTGAATTTTTTTTTGCAATGGCGATGCGTCGGTTTTGATAGTTGACAGCGATTCGGCAATTTTTCCGATTTCGGTTTCGATGCCGGTGAAAGCAACCGCAAACTCGCCTGTCCCGTCAACCACTGAGGTGCCGCTCCAGGCCATATTATTGGTTTCCGTCAGCGATACGTCGGCGACAATGCTCGCACTATTTTTGTTTACGGGTATTGATTCTCCGGTAAGCGTTGATTCGTTAATTTTTAAATCATTTGTTTTAATCAGCCGTCCGTCCGCCAAAACGCGATCCCCGCGTTCTAAAATCACGATATCGCCGAACACCAGATTTTCCGAATCAATAAAGTTAATTTTGCCGTCGCGTTTAACTTTAGCTTGATATTTTATAATGCGTTTTAAGGAAGCAAAGGCTTGATGCGCTTTATATTCCTGAATAAAGCCAAATACAGTATTAGTAACCACCGCCAGTCCGATAATCAAAGCGTCGTTAAAATGATCGATAACAATACTGATGGTTAAGGCAATCAGCAGGATAATGATCAATAAATTTTTAAATTGATCAATAAAAATACCCAGGGCCGACAATTTTGGCCCACTGGACAAACGATTATAGCCATAGCGTTTTAAGCGTGAAGCTGATTCTTGATCAGTTAAGCCGTTTTCCGTGGTTTCCAGCTTATATAGCGCCTCTTGGCTTGATAATTGATAGAGATGTTTATTTGCAGGTGACATGTTAAAACAGCATAATTATAGCAGAGGCAGACACTCTGCACAAATAGAATGATTCAAACAAAAAAATCCCGGGTAACAGGATTTTTTGCGATTTGATATCAGACATTTATTTTTTTTTGTCCCACTCATACAAAAGCGGTGAAGCTAAAAAGATGGAAGAATACGTCCCGATTGAAATACCGATTGTCAGCGCTAAGACAAAGTAAAAAATAGACGGCCCGCCAAAAAGCAGGATGGCGAACAAGACCAAAATAATGGTGACAGAGGTATTTAATGAGCGCACCATTGTTTCGCGAACGCTTTGATTAATAATTTGTTCCAAATTTTGCGACAAACGATGCCGAATCATGTTTTCGCGGATCCGGTCAAAAACCACAATCGTATCGTTAACCGAGTAACCGAAAACCAAGAGAATTGCGGCAATAAACGAGTTATCAATTTCCACATTCATAAATTTGCCCAATACCGCGAAAACGCCGACGGTTATCGTCACGTCGTGCAAAACCGCGAGCACCGCGGCCACGCCCATTTTTATCGACATTCGGCTTTTATCTTTGGTTTGGCCTACTTTTCTAAATGACCAAGAAATGTATAAAATTATACCTAATGCAACGAGCGAAATTTCCCAGAGCGCATTGCGTTTAAGTTCGGCGCCGATTACCGGGCCGATTGATTCAAAACGATTTTCAGTGACGATGATTTTAGAATTTTGTTTTTGATCAACTGCGCTAGGCGCCAATTTTTCTTTTAACAAACTTAATACTTTTTGATGCTCTTCCTCGGTCAGGCTACGCGAGCGTATCATCAATCCATTGGCCAGCGGCTGAATTTTGATGTCGCCCAAATTTAGCGCAGTATCAGGCTTCAAAATTTGCTCAATTTGCGCCGGTGTTACGGTCGTGCCGGTAATAGAAAGTTCCATTAACGATCCGCCGGTAAAATCAATCCCTAATTTCAGGCCAAAAAAAGCTATTGCCAAAATACTTAAACTGACTAATGTTCCGGAAAATATATAATAAATTTTTCTAAACTTTAACATACATCAATATAATATTTTAAACTTTAAATTTAATTACTTTCCCCACCACCAGCCGCTGACTTTTACTTGTTGCGCAATAAATTTTAACAGAACGCGGGTCACGGTTATGGCGGTAAACATACTGACAATCACGCCAAGTGCTAAGGTGATTCCAAATCCTTTAACCATTGTTTCTCCCAACCACAGCAAAATAAAGGCTGTAATAAGCGTAGAAACATTGGAATCGCGGATAGATGTCCAGGCGCGAGCGAAACCTTCGTCGATTGCCGCTTGCAGACTTTTACCGGCGCGCAATTCTTCTTTTAGCCGTTCAAAGATCAAGACATTAGCGTCAACGGCCAGACCAATCGTCATAATAAATCCAGCCATACCAGATAAAGTCAACACTACCGGTACTAATTTAAAAATCGTCGTAATAATTAAAGCATAAATAATTAACGCGATCGCAGAAACTAGTCCGGGCAAGCGATAATAAGCGATCATAAAAATTATCACCATCAGCAATCCCAAAACACCGGCTAAGAAGCTGTTTTCCACTGATTCCTGGCCTAAACTGGCGCCCACTTGCTGTTGGCTTAGCAAGGTGATTTTAATGGGCAAGGCGCCGGAATTTAATCTTTTAGCGAGTTCTTTTGCTTCGACGATGCTAAAATTACCGGAAATAACCGCACTACCGCCGGAAATTTTTGATTCTACCCGCGGCGCGGACAAAAGATTGCCGTCAAGAAAAATCGCCACTGGTTTACCGACGTTCCGGCCGGTGATCGCCTCAAATAAATTAGCGCCTTCTTTATTAAATTCCATGCTGACTATCGGCATGCCGGTTTGATTATCAAATATAACTTTAGATGCTTTAAGATATTTTCCGGAAAGTCGCGTACTTTTCCACTGCTCCCCTGGGGCTTTGAATTCTTCCGATAAAACTTGCAATAAAATGTGGCGGCCGCGAATTTCTTGGACAATTTTACTGTCAGCGGCGTTTAATTCTTCCGTTGGCGGGCAGGTTACCACTTTGTCGGTTTCCGTATTTTTGCACTGCGTCTCAACGCGGCGCACCAAATGATAGCCATAATCAGTTTTAACTACTTGATCGTACATTTCGCCGTCTTTAAGCTTATCAAACAAAACTTCTTCAATTCCAGGCACCAGCAAACCAGGGGCAATAAACCCTAAATCGCCGCCCTTATCTTTGGTTCCTGGGTCATTGGAAACTTCTTTCGCTTTGGCGGCAAAATCAGCGTCAGACTTATTTTTTAATTCTTCTAATAATGTGCCGGCTAATTTTTCTTGATCAGCATTAAACTTGACGCGTTCCTGTTTCTCCGTATCCGTCAGCTTTTCCGGTTCTGCTTGTTCCTTAAATTCCAAAACTGGCGTGTCGCCGATGCGTTTGATCGCTTCGTTAACGTCTGTTATACCGGGCAGTTCAACAATAACGCGGTAGCCGTCACTACTGCGATTTGTTTGGACAATCGGCTCGCCCACGCCCAAGGCATTAACGCGCCGTTCGATGACGTCGCGCGCGCCTTCGACAGCGGCTGTTTGCTGATCAACCGGAATACCGGTTAAATCGGCCTGATAAACCAAATGAGCACCGCCGGCTAAATCTAGACCGAGGTGCAATTTTACTTCTTTTCTGATCCAATTTGGGCCTTTCGGCCAAGTGAATAACGCGCCTAAAACGGCGATTACTAATACAGCTAAAACTTGCAGACGAATTTTGCTAACTGGAGTCATGATTATAACTTAAAAATTGGTTTTGAAACTTAAGGGTCACTATAGCAAAGGTTGGGCTGGTTGGCAAGACTGAGTCTTGTACAATACAAGATGAGCCCCAAATAAAAATTGATTCTAATACAAGGTGAGCCTAAAAAACATAT
>Ga0208246_1000146_pt1 | contig 66248 bp, 66 predicted proteins | sample RifOxyD2_FD_184039 | JGI IMG/M metagenome (GOLD analysis project Ga0208246, IMG submission 184039) | Soil microbial communities from Rifle, Colorado - Rifle Oxygen_injection D2 (SPAdes) | ecosystem: Environmental > Terrestrial > Deep subsurface > Rock core/Sediment | place: Rifle, Colorado... | reverse complement strand
GTATTGGTTCACTCCCGAAATGGCGTTGCTGTTAAACCTAGTAAAACAAAGCCAAGAAGGCGTAACCGGTCAAGTTCGACTGGAGCTTTACAAGGGCAACGTAATGATTACCGGTCGCCGCTCACCTAACAGCCTTTACGATGCCGACATTGCCAGCATGGAAAAGGACAAGGGTAACTACGATATGACCGATGCCAACGGTTTTATTAGACTCAACGCGCTGCCATATAAAATATGGCACCAAGCCCGCAAGCGGAGGTAAACTTGCGAACTTATCAAATAGAGGTTGCTGGGCTTCAACTCTTTGGCTATCACGGCTACTATGAGATCGAGGCTAAACAAGGGCAGTTGTTTTTGCTCGATTTATGGTTGGATGTGGAGTCGGTGGACACCCATTCGGATCAACTGCAATCCTATGTTGATTACGGTAAAATGGTTCAAGAGATGGTGCGGGTGTTTAACGCCAATCGTTACCGCACCATTGAGTCTTTGGCCGAGGCCATTTTAGAGGTGTTTATTGGGACTGAGGGGCTCAAAAAAGCCCGCTTACGTATTCGCAAACCTGAACCGCCAATTCCTCATCGGTTAGACCATGTAGCCGTGGTTTTTGAACGAGCCTACTAAGGATGTTACGCAAGACCTATATCGAGATTTCCCGCCAATCCTTTTGTCACAATATCGCTCAATTTAAGAAATGCTTGCCCCCAGGCGGGCAGTTGATGGCGGTGGTCAAAGCCGATGGGTATGGGCATGGAGCGGTCCAGACCGCATTGGTTGCCCAGGCTGAAGGGGTCGCTTGGGCCGGGGTGGCTTTGGTTGAAGAAGGGATCGAACTTCGTCAGGGCGGGGTGACCCTACCCATCTTGGTTTTGGGTGCTTGGCCCAAGGAAGCATTGCCCTATTTTGAGCAGTACCAGTTAACCCCTACCATTCACAGCCCCGAATCAGCCCGACTTTTGCAAGATTTCGCCAAGGCCAAAGGATATCAGCAGCCGGTCCATTTAAAGGTCGATACCGGGATGGGCCGGATTGGTTTTGGGCCGTCGCAGCTTTTTGAGTTTTGGGAACATTTTGACTCGTTTGACCATTTGCGGGTCGAAGGGATTGATTCTCACTTGGCAAGAGCCGATGAGGGCCTAGACGAACCCACGGTGACCCAATTTACCCGATTTAACGCCCTCATCGAGGGCATGGATGCCCGCTTTATGCCTCGCTGGACCCATATCGCCAATTCGTCAGGAACTTGTGATTTCAAAGATTTTGAGCGAGGAAATCTGTTTCGAATTGGGATTGGGCTTTATGGCCAGTTACCTTCGGCGCAACTCCGAAACAAACCCGACCTTAAACAAGCGATTACCTTTAAAACCGAGGTCGTACAACTGCGTGACTTCGAGGTAAACTCGCCAATTAGTTATGGCGGCACCTGGGTGACCAAAAGGCCTAGTCGAATCGCTTGTATTGCGGTGGGTTATGGTGATGGTTACTCAAGGGCTTTGTCTAATCGGGCTCAGGTGTTGATCCGAGGCCAGCGAATGCCCGTGGTAGGGCGGGTTTGTATGGATTTGACCTTGATTGACGTCACCGATTTCCCAGAGGTATGCTTGGGGGACCAGGTAGTGTTAATTGGGCGGCAGGGGGATGAAGAAATATTAGCTAGTGAACTTGCTGATATCATGGGCACAATAAACTATGAGGTCTGTTGCAACCTCTCTAAACGGGTCCCCCGTTTTTACCTAGGCTAACTATGGAATTACTCGATTCTGACCTACCGAAACTGATTCTGATTCCGTTGGTTGCTGCTTTGATTGGCTGGCTTACCAACTGGGTCGCGGTAAAGATGTTGTTTCACCCTAAACAGCCCATTAATCTGGGTTTGTTTACCTTACAAGGGGTGTTTCATAAACGCCAAAAAGACCTAGCCCGTCGGCTGGGCGACTTGATTGAAACCAAACTTTTTTCTCATAGTGACATCCACGAAAAGCTCACCAGTCCCGAGTTTGTAGCCCGTTTGACCCCTATCTTAGAAAGACATTTAGACCAATTTATTGCAGAGCGCCTTACCGGGATTCATCCTATGCTGGCTTTGCTGCCAGAGCAGATGCGAAGTCTGATTAAAGAAAAGCTGATGGAAGAATTTGAGGCTTTTTTGCCCAGAATGTTAGAGGGTGCCTCTGATTCTTTAGAGGATTTAATTCAGATAAAAGACGTGATCAGGAAGAAGGTGGAAGCCTTTGACGTCAGTCAGATGGAAGAAATATTGTTTTCGATTCTTAAAAACGAATTTAAGATGATCGAATATGTAGGCGGGGTATTGGGCTTTTTTATTGGGATCGCCCAGGTGATGATTTATCGGTATCTTTAATGTCTTTCGCGTTGGTGCTGTTAAATGGCGAGGCCCCTAGTTTGGCCTTGGTTCAGAGGTTTTGGGATAATGCGGATTTTAGAATTGCCGCAGACGGCGGTGCTAACCCCATTTTAGCATTAGGATTAAAGCCCGACTTGATTCTGGGAGATCTAGACAGCCTCGAAAAGGCTCCAGCCGGGGTCGAGATTAAAAAAATCGAATCTCAAAACAATACAGATGGTGAAAAAGCCCTAGAAGAGGTTAGCCGACGGGGTTTCAAAAAGGCGGTGCTATTGGGTGCCCTGGGGGGGCGGGCCGATATGTATCTATATAACCTATCCCTACCCCTGAAGTTCCCTCATCTAGCCCTAACCTTTTATACCGAGCAGGAACGTATTTTTTTAGCCCCCAAAACCTGTCTAATAGAGGGACCTGTAGGGGCTAGGGTTTCGCTTTTGCCTTTGGGGGAAGGGGTGGAAGGGGTAACTAGCCAGGGACTGGAATGGCCACTGATTGACCATACCTTGAGTGTCCACGCTTTTATGTCGATTAGCAACCAAATCAAAGCCCCTAATGCCCAAGTGCGCCACAAATCTGGGAATTTATTGATCTTTGTTGAAGAGATTTAACCTTAGGTTAGGGCCACGTCTTGCGCAACCAAGTCGTGTAGTTTGGCTAATTGGACCTCAGGGTGGTAACAGTCTTGAACCGTTTTGACGCCCTTGGCTCGAATCGCTGAAATATCATATTGCCCGTTTAAAAGATTTTGAATCAACTGGGGCAGTTCCTTTGGCTGGGAAGCGTTGTACAAAAATCCGTTTTCCTGGTCCTGGATAATTTCCACTAATGCGCCAGAACGATTCGACACCACCACCACCTCTCGGGCCATGGCTTCAATCGCCGTTAATCCGAAGGCCTCGGGAACAATACTTGGGACTACTAGTAAATCCAGGTTATCATAGATTTTAATTGTGTCCTGCTCAAACCCTGCGTAGGTGATGTCCCAACCACGTTTAATTAAACGGTTTATATGGCTCTGGAATTCGGCCCACGCCTTTTCTTCGGTTAAAAGGGGCTCCCCGTAGATCAATAATTTAATGGGCAAAACCTGCCCCCAGGACTCTAATGCAGTCAATATGGTTGACTGCCCCTTTGCTTGGCAAATCAAGCCAACAACCCCAATACGAATGGGGGTCTGTAAAAACGGTTTTCGCCGTACTCTAGGGACCTGGAAGAGCAGTGGAGATACCCAGTTAGCCACCGTGTGGATTTTGTTATATATAGCGTCGTTTTGATATTGTTTTTCTAAGGTGTTGGATACGGACAAGATCGACTTCACCGAAGGCAAACGACCAAAAAAGGTGACCACTCGCTTTTGTTGTCTGTCTAAGATCAAGTGAAGATGCCAAAATACCTTAAGTGGGAACAATAAAGACAACAAGCTACCGGACAAAAAGGTTCGTCCGCCGTTGCAATAGATGACGTCGATATTATATTTTTTGATCTTTTTACTTAACAGGTAGGTCGATTTAACACTGGAAAATAGGTATCTCGAAAGTTCGGTGATTAGGCTATTTTCGTAGGTTGGGCTCCAGGTGGGCACAGTCCAGTAGGAAAAACCATGTTCCTTGAGTTTTTTAGTAAAACTGCCTTCGTTTGGCACCGAAATATGGATGTCCCAAAGCTCGGACTCTCGGAATTTTTCCATTATATCAAGCAGAATCACCTGACCCCCGCCCACACGGTCGCCATATTGATCCAGAAATAGGATATTGGTCCTTCTAGGAGCCAGCTTGACCACAGGCAAGGGCCGGGAAATCCGGTGCCGCGCCTGCGACTGGGCTAAAGCGTAGATATCTAAGTGTTCGCGGGCTGATTTTTCCCAGCTGAATTTCTTAACGTGCTTGAGCCCCTTTTCCCGGTAATATTCTTGGAGATCGGTTTTTTCCGAAAGGTTTAAAATGGCTTGAGCCATCCCTTCGGGGTTGTAGGGGTCCACCAGGAGCGCGGAATCGCCCACAACTTCGGGAATAGAGGCGCAATTAGAGGTAATAACCGGGGTGCCGCAAGCCATGGCCTCTAGAGTAGGCAGTCCAAAACCCTCGTAAAAGCTGGGGAACAAAAAGAGTTGAGCGGCCGAATAGATTGCAGGAAGGTCGTCGGTGGGCAGGTAACCGGTGAAGATAATCTTATTTTTCAGTTTTTTATCTTGTACTTGTTCCTTAAGCCCCGGGATGCCGGTCAAAAGGTTTTTATACTGGCCTAAGATCACCAAGGGCGGCAGATCGGGCCTCTGTTCTAGGGCGATTCGGTAACTCGTGACCAGACCAAAGATGTTTTTGTGGGGCTTAACGTTGCCGATAAATAGGAAAAATTCTTTAGGCAACCCATGACGATCTAATACCGCCTGTCGGTCTGCTGGCACCACGGGCCGAAACAAGGGGTCCACTCCGTTATAGATAACCCGGATCTTTTCCTCTGGGATTTGGAAATACTTTATAATTTCAGATCGAGAAAACTCACTTACCGTGATCACATAGTCGGTTTTATTTAAAACCAAGCGCAAGAAGTCCCGCGAATATATTCGTTTCAAAAATCCTGGAAAAAACTGCCGCATGGCGACGTGGCAAACGTCGTGAACCGTGGTTATCAGCTGGCCAGGATAAAATAGGGGAGCGTTATAGTGGGGAACATGCAAAAGACCAAACGGATCGATCTTAGTGAGCCATTTAAATTGTTCGCGGATGGAATAAATTGGGTCGTTATAAGGACGAATGTTAAATTTGGAAAAACTTCTAATACCCGGAATATGCTCTTCACGGGCTAATATTTCAATAGGATGTCCACTTGCGATGGTATTGTAATGGCGAATTAAATTGCCAATGTAGGTCCCAATACCGCTTCCGTCGAAATGGCGGCAGTCGAGATAAACCGGACTTTGTAATAAATACTTGTTTTCGACGTTCATCGAGACCTTAGGGTATTGTACGGGTAGGATACTGTATGGACCCTGAAAAATAAAGTAAAATCCCTACTAGGTTAAACCCTCCCCTTGGCAGGAGCGATCTTAGTTTTAAGAGAAAAATAGATTAGGGCTCCAGGCATAAAAGCCAAGATTTGCAGGATCATATAAAAGTTAAAAACATCGGCCCCCCCATGATAACCGTAGAGTCCATAAAGTTGATCAAAAGCCGCATGCCCCAACCCCGCACCACCCGGTGCCAGCGGGATTACCGTAGCTATAAGACCCAAAGGCATCAGCAGCATTTGTGGTAAAAGCTCCATTGATTCAATCCCAACAAGGGGGCAGAGCAGGTAAAACAAGCTGGCCACAAAGCTATGGATGATAACGGTTAAAAACAAGGTTTGAAACAATATAGCCGGATGGTCCTCGAATTGTTTGAAACTTCGATAAATGGAAATTAAGTTTGGACCTAAGGGCATTTTTGTCAAAAGCCGGATTACCGGGTCTTTGCCCGCGGGAAAACGGATTAAAACAAGACTATAAAAACAAATAGTAAAGCCAGCCAAGGCGACAATAACCCAACCGATTCCCGAAAAACCGGGGGTGCTAAGCCAGTGAGGGTTAAAGGCCAAGGATAAACTAGCCATCACCACCAAACCAAAAAGCCCGGTAAAACGATCTAAAACTAAAGAGGTTAACGCCTTGGTTTTTTGGCCTTCTTCGCCTGGTTGAATCACATAAAGCGCTTTGACCAAGTCACCTGTGACGGCGCCGGGTAAGGCGGTGTTAAAAAAGAACCCAATCCAGCAGACCCCATGGATACGTCTAAAGGGTTGATTGAGTCCGACCACGCCTAAAAAAAGTCTCCAGCGCCAGGTATTAAGGGGCAAAAAAACTAGAAACATCCCGGCTAAAAGTAGCCCAAAAAATCCAGGCCGATCTATTAAAAGTCCCAAACGCCCGAGGTCAAGTTTGCCAGTAGTGATCAGGTAGTAAAACAACCCAATCGTGACCACACCTTTAAAAATCCAATTTACTATCGCGCGTAGATTCATCTTATTTCTCAAACCCGACTAGTTCGTCTGGGCCAATCTCTTGGTCTTGGCGCTCTGCCTGCCACTTCGCCACTAACTCCCCAAAATGGTCGATGATCGCACCTGGAGCGGATTTCTTTTTTAAAAAAAGTTCGGATTGGTTAATCGCAAAAAAATCTAACATCTTGTGTTCTTTAACCAGCAACTTGACCTGGGGCTCTAATTGAAAGCCTTGGGCCCGATAAAGGGCGAGGAGTAAACCCGAGATCCGGTAACTTGGGGAGGTTTCGATTTGGGAAGTGGTGTAATCCTCAATCACTTTTAAAAATTTAGCCCCGTTGGCCGAACCTGCGCCTAAATAATAGCGGTGAACCAAGGCAAAAGAGACAAAGTAAGCCCACCCCTCTGAATAATCGGCCAAAATCTTGGTTTTTCCTGGTCCACGAGTGTTGGTAAGGCCCGCCAGCCGAAATGCGATCCTAGAGCAGTTTAAAAGGTCGGTTAAATTTTCGTTTAAGAGTTCTAGGCTAGTTTTAAGGGCTTTGATCCGGGTGGCTTCTTTGAACCGGACTGCGGACTCGCTGGCTAGCACCTTATCTATTTCTTGGTTTAGTCTAAAACCCATTTCATAAAGTTTGGCGTAGAGGCTATGGCGGTATTGGTCTAAATACCGGGCGATCCACTTTTCTGGCTTTGAACCCTTAGGAAGGTTGTCTAGGAGACCGCGCTGCCATACCCAAAGGGGGAACCGGGCGAGTTCATCTTTTTGTTCCTGACTGAGGTGGGCTCCTTCGATTAAATGGAGTTTGACCCAGCCCCGCTTTCGAAGTTGTTGGCCGCGCTCTCTGATGGTGCGCTTCCAAAGGTGCGCTAAATCAGGGTTTAAGTCTATTTCTTGGTGGGCCAATTGGTCAAGCCAATGATAACATTCGACCAATTCCCCCAAATGCCCGGTGGCCAACTGCAACCGATCTTCGAGGGCATGGAAAAGGTTCCATTGTTTGGTTTCTTTAAAGAAATCGAAGTTTTTTTGCTCATGAGGTAGAATCAGACCACCGCGAGGTAGCATATGATCCATCTGGCCGACGAGTTGGTCAAAAAAAACTTGATCATCCGCCTTTAGCCGCTCAATCACCTTGGTAAACCCGCGTTCGATCAAAGACGCCGCTTGGGGCTGGTGGCTTTTATTTTCGGACAGGGTCTTAAATAGGGCCTTTTGCCCCTGCTCTCGTGCTTTTGGCCCTTTAAAGCCCCTGGCTATGGCTTCTTGGTCGTAGTAAGCCTCTAGCTTTGGGTCAAGGTCGCCTAAAAACCGTAAAAAATAGAGCTTTTCTTTAAAGTCAAAATCAATCGGAGCCGATTGATCGGGCATTAGGGAAAAAGGCGGGCGACTGGGGACGTTGGTGCTAAAAAAAAGGTGCCCAAAAAGTTTAGAACACAGCAGCCGAACGGTTTTTATGACAACTTCGGTGGTTTTTATTTCTAAAGGCAACACCAACTGCACCACCGGTTGACCTGGGCCTAACACCAGTTTGGCTGCGGGCAGCTCCATAGAGCCGGCTTTTTCACCAGATTTCTTTTCCCACTCGGCAGGCCCATAAAATTCCACTTTAGGCGCCAATGAGTTAACCCTAAGCCCCGCTTCGGAGGCAATAGCAAAACAAGCCAGAGCAATTTTTTTAATCGCCTCTTCGGCCTTGGGGTCAAGCCGACTGGCGTAGAAACTTACCGGAATCGGATAAGTTTTTTCTTCTTTGTGGGCATCTGCCCGATCGAGTTGGGCTTTAAAACGCTCTTTTTCTTTAGGATCGAAGCGCGAATCTAAGAGCGAATCGCCGATTCCGCCAAAACGACTTCCCCCCGGGGCCTTCATCAGAAGTTAAAGGGCTGGCCCAGGGTTTGGGTAATCTCGCGCGCTAGGACCTTAAAAAATTCCTCACCCGTCTTGTCTGCCACCCAAAGGTCTTGGTCTGGGTCATAGTTAAAGTGGAGACCCTGTTTTTTAGTGGCCAACCAGAGTTGGCTTAAGGGCCGCTGGCGGTTGATCACAAACACGGTGCCACTAGAAAAGGTAATACGAACGTTATCTGAGGACTCGAAGGCCTCGACTAGATCGGGGTCGTAGTCTTCGAAGGCGTCAAAAATTCGGTCGTAAACCTCTTTTGTAAGACGAACAAAATCGGCTGGTTCCAATGGGATCCCCCTTATTTTTGCCTTGGCCACAAGCCCCGAAGCGGGGTAGATTCGTTTGTCTAACCTTAGAAAATAATCTTGTATAAGTCCAGCGGCGAACATGGATCCAGGCAGCCTTCTATTATTCGGCAACCAACCTCTTGAATTAGAAGAGCGGGCCCAAGCACTGATAAAAGAGGCTTTAAAGACCAAAGAAGAGAAAGAGGCGTTATTTATTTTTGACTGCCGCGATTTTTTAAAGACCGATCAACAGGGGTTCCAGGTCGCTTTGCAAGACCTCCGCAACGCCGCTGAGATGGTCTCTTTTTTTTCTGAAAATAAGGTGTTGTGGATAAGGCATTTAGAAACCTTGCCTAAAAAAAAGTCCCCAATAGAAAAGATCAACAAAGAGTTAAATGAGATTCATTTATTTAAGTTACCGGTCATCGGGGGGGAGGGGTGGTTTGATGCGGACAGCCTAAGCTCAAGGCCCCATGGGCATAATCACATCACCGCTAAACAACTGGTTTTAGAGATTCTGCCCCTTGAACAGGGTGGATTTTATTTTGAGTTGGCCTTGCCTTGGGTCGGAGGATGGATTCACCGGCAACATGGGCAAGAGGCGGAAGCGGTTGGGGTGCAATTGTTTTTGGAGCAAAAACTCAAATCCAAAATCACTTTCGATAGACCCAATCTGGAAGAAATCAACGAGGACCCAGGTTCTAGTGGTTTAGTTAAAACCCTAACCGAGTACGTCTTAGACCCACCAGATGGGCTTAGACTGATTTTAACAGCTGATATTAAGAAGGAAACTGAACTCCCTAAAGACTTGGTTGCGGCGTTACAAAAAAATGGAAAAATCCAGAAATTAACGGTCGCTTATGACGATTTTTCACCGGTCACTTGGGTGCAGTCACGAGCGCGCGAGAAGAGGCTTAGTTTCAGTAAAGAAGCGGCGATGCAGTTAATCGAGATTGCCGGGTCAGATTTTACCACCTTAGACCACGAACTGGAAAAGTTGGTGGTGTTGCTTGGCCCAGGGGCTCAACCGAGCCCCCTAGAGGTGGCCGAAAAAACTGGGCATTCAAAGAAATATTCAGTTTTTTTAGTGGCCGAGTTTTTATCCAAAAGGGAATTAAACCACGCCCTAGAAGCGATTGAGCAGCTTTTAGGGGACAAAAAAACCGAGGCTCCCCAACTATTAGGCCTGATCGCCTTTGGTTTTCGCAAATTGATCAAGGTTAAGTGGCTATTGGAGGAGGGACTAAGCGCCAAACAGATTGGAGAGCGTCTTAAAATGCCAGAATGGCAACTCCGCCCGCTTATTTCGCAAGCAGAAAATTTTGGGCGTAGCGAACTGGAAAACATTTTAATTGAACTGTCTGAGCAAGATTTAGCGACTAAATATGCAGGCAAAGAGGCGGGTACTATCTTAGAAAATTTGGCATTTTCAATTTGCCGGGGGCTATTTGCTGGTTCGAGGCCTATCAACGCCCATTGGGTGCCCTAGGCCGTGTGGTCAAACCCCTTAAGAAATCCCCTCTGGTTTTTAACCCTACTAACCCTTTTGCAGTCTATTTTCCTCTGGCCGGAACCTGAGGCTTGGGGGTGGCTTTTAGCGGCGCAGGTTGCCGTTTGTTTGGTGGCTTTAGCCTTTAGGGGTTGGCGTCTTTATGGGCTGGTGGCGCTGGCGATTTTGGTCGGGTCTAATTGGGCTTGGGTGACTAGCCCAGGAATTGAGACCTGCCAAAGCTCAATTAGCTCTATCGAGGGATGGTCCCGCCAAGGTTACCAAAAGGGGATACGCCAGATTGAGTTGATCCGTCCTAGGTTGCAATGTGGGAATCAAGAACTTTATTTGGCGATGGTACAAGTGGAAACCAATTTGCCTGCCCAAGGTTGGTTTCAAGCAGGGGACCAGATTCGCTTTGAAAGAGTGGAATTACAAGATGACCGTGGCCTACCTCGGTTTAGGGCGTTTCCCAAAGTTTTTAATTTGTCCTCCCAAGCCCACCAATTGGGCCGTAGCCCGCTTTTGTTATATCTACAATCAAAAGCCCGCCTCTATCTGAGTCCAAAAGCTTTAGCCTTTTTTAAAGCACTAGGCACCGCCGACCGAAGTGACCTGTCCTCCTTATGGCGGAGACATCTGGGCCAAATGGGTCTGGCTCACCTTTTAGCCATTAGCGGAATGCATGTGGGTGCCTTGTTTTTGTGGGTTAATTTAGGGTTACGCGCCATTGGGTCCTTTCATGTCAAATGGATCCTAGAGGGCAAAGGACTTCTATGGGTGGACCTTTTGACCTTAGCCCTGGTTTTTGGTTTTTTACAATTAATAGACTCCCCAGTCTCCGCCCGGAGGGCTTGGGCGATGTTGGCTTGGTGGGTGGCGATTAAACATTTTTTACCTGCCCAACCCCTTTGGCTGGTTCTGCTCGGCGTAGGTCAATATATCTTACTTTCAGAGCCTTGGGCCTTAATGCAAGTGAGTTTTCAGCTTTCCTTTTTGTCGGTTGGTGGCATTTTTATAATCCTGCCACTCTTGCCTAGAATTGGCCTTTGGCAGGGAGCGATCCGGCGGTTTATAGGGGCTCTGTGGTCCAGCTTTTTAATGAGTTGTTGGTTGTTTATCTTTACCCTACCCCTAGTGGACCGAATACAACCGATACACTCCCTGATTTCACCGATAAATAACCTCATCCATATTTTTTGGGTCGGCTCAGTGATGATGCCTGGATACTTGCTAGTATTGAGTTTTGCTAGCTTGAGCTATGTTTGCGGCGGACTGGTCGGGGAGGCGTGGGTCTTTGAATTAGCCGAATGGCTTGGGCAAAGTTGGCAAATCCTGCTGGATTTAACTTGGGCCATCAATAACTGGTTTTTAGTGCGCCTAGATTGGCAGCTTAAAGCACCCTGGATCACGCTTTGGACCTTTGGCTGGGCCGTCGTTATAAGGGCCGCCATTTATTTTAGAAAGGCGCCTGCTCTTATGAAAACTTCTTAGTTTTTTCTTCATGCTCGGTCATACGATTCCAGCGGTTGAGCAGGTCTTTCATTTCTTCGGTTTTTCGCAACTTTTTGTAGATTGTCGCTAAAAACATAAATACGTCTTTATCCAACTTCATTCGAAAGGCGATTTCAAAATGCTCAATCGCCTTAGACCAATGTTTCTTTTGTAAATAGGCTCGGCCTAAAAGAATGTTGGATTGCCGGTCCTTTTCCTCTTGAATCGCCTTTTCGCCTTGTTTGTACACCTCGTATTCCGCCATTAAGCGTTCAGCCCTAAGTGGTTGACGCAAAACTTGATAAACCGAGGCCGTTTTTCGCACGGTTTCAGGGGCACGCAAGACCGCTAAAGCCTTTTCAAAGACCCCGGCAGAGGCTTTGTATTTATTATCTCTAAAAAAAGCGTCTGCTTTGTCGTAAAAAATATCGTGAACTTCTTTAAGTTTGTCTTTGGCCCCAGCGTGGTCAGGATCAGATTTAAGCACCCGTTGAAACGATTGGGTCGCTTCATCGAGGCTTTCTTGGGCTAAGTACAATTCTCCCAATTTCATTAAGGAATCTGAATCCTCGACCTCGGCGCAAACTAACTGGTACAATTTTAATGCTTTGGCCGAATCCCCGTCGTCATAGGCTTGATGGGCGATCTGGATCAACTCGCTCAAACGGTATATACCGTCTGACTTCTCTAAAAGGGCTGCCCCTATCGCTTGGTACTTTGCGGCCAAAAGGCGGTTATTGTGTTGTTTATAGAGTAGGCCCAGGTTGATGTTATAAAAACGGTTGTTAGGGTCGTCAGCAAGTAGCCCCATAAAGAGCTCGGCCGCCGCTTCCCAATCGCCTAATAGGTCAACTGCAATCGCTTTGCACATCGCTTGAAATTCAGCTTCTAGGCCCTTTTGCTCCATTAGCTTAAGCTGCTGCATGGCCATCTTAGCGTCTAGCTGAGACAAGGCGTAGATTACCAAGTTCATCCGGGTTCCAGCCATTTTTTTCAAACTAGGCTCTGCTTGGGCCTCGGCTAGTTCAATTTCTTTGAGAAACCCTTTGTAAATCGTTTCATTTGAGGGCTCTACAGGGGTTTCGTTAAGTTTTTTCAGCTCTAACAATAAACCCTTTTGTTCAACCAACTCTTGGGCTAATTCAGCCTTGGAAATGGCTCGGGACAATTCTTGTTTTTTAAGTAAAAGCCGATCCTCTAAAGCCGCTTTGACTTTAGCTTTTATTTTAACTTCAGTTTGGGGATCTAGTTGATAATCAGGGAGCAAATAGCCTCCTTGATTAGCAAATTTTTCAATAGCTGTGCGCACGTCATCGTCATATTTATTAACCTTGCCCATGCTGGCAGCTAGGTTATAAAAGGCGGTGGTGTAACTATTGTTTGATTTAAGAGCGTGGCGATAAAGGTTATTGGCCTGTTTAAAATTCTTCTGGCGACGGGCACAATTACCCACTTGATTGGCCAATTTGTAATCTTTAGGAAAGTTTTTAACTAGAATTAGGCCAATTGAAAGCCCAGCGTCGTAATTCTCTTTGCCAACAACTGCGTCAAACTCTTCACGTAGCCTTGGAAGTAAGACCTCTGGATTAAACTTAACCGCTTCTTCAAACTGGATCATCGCTTGTTTAAACATACGTCCATTCAACATTTGCAGCCCTTTTTCTAAGGAATCTAGGGCTTTGTCGGCACCGCCGGAGCTTTTCTTTCTAAAGGCGTCGAGCATGGTGGTCAGGGTGAAGTGGTTTGTTTAAACAACTTGTCGAATATACCGGAACTTTTAAAAAAGCTCAAATCTACTTGGCTAAAAGCCGGGTTTCTAAAAGGGATTGGACCCTAGACAACTCTGAATCAATAGGAGCCACCGTTTCCCCAAAAGAGGAATATTGCGGAGGAGGGCGGTAAGACTGAATTGGAATCCACCGGTCTCGTTGTTCTGGGTGAATCACACTTGGGCTGTCGTCAACTAGCCAAACCTCGTCCGCATTCTCAACCGAGTTTAGGTCTTTATAACCGCCCGGGCCCTCAATATATTCAAATTGTTCCAAAAACACCTTGGGCGCCGCTCCCGATTCGACTAGGCTTTGCACCACCATTAACGCCGAATCAGCACTTAACAGGGTGTAAACCACGACCCGCTCAAACTGCTTAAAACAAAACTCCAAGAAGTCATGCAACCCTGGTCTGGGGATAATAAGTCGGCCTTGCCGAGCAAAAAGAGTGCCTTCTAGGTCTAAGGCTAATACGGTCGGTTTCATAAAGTGGGTCGCATTAGAGCCAGCCCTTTACTTGAAGCTGGGCAAAGGCTACAATGAGGGAAATCTTTGGGAGCTAGTTTCATGTCTTTTTTTGTTCAATTTGCAGACACCTTGGCCCTCTTTTTGGTGTTTTTTGGGCTTATGTTTTTTGTGCTCAGACGGTTTTTTTTCTGGTTTTTTGCCATTAGCGAGCGCCAAGAACGCTTGATACGTATTGAAAAAACCCAAGAGCAAATAAAAGCGCAACTAACCCAGGTACAAGAGCAAATACGTCAACTTGCAGAGCAGGTACCTACCCTTGATTCCGCTAATACCGAGCGGCTTAGAAACTTAGTGCAAAGTGAACTTACCCCCAATCCGCCCCTGGTTAAAAGGGACCTAGCACAAGACTTTAGACCATTTAACCCAAAGGTTAAAGCTCAAGTTCAAGCGCGAATAGAGCGGGGTGAGTGTGCTTACTGCGGCCAGCCCGCTGCGGCCAGCTTTTGCGACTTGCAACACGAAAAGGCCTATTTCTCGGGCAACTACCCTGAACCTTTAAACCTACCTAACAGTTCGGAGGATTATTGAACAGGTTTTTCAGACTAGTATGCTTGGCTCTACTTTTGCCCAGTTTCGCTCAAGCAGAGGGCCAGTGGGCCGTTGGACCTGATGCTTGGGTTTCGAAAAAACCGGGCGAAAAATCCTTTTCTGGTTACCCGCCGATTGACCCTAAGCAGGTGGGGGTGCAAGCAGGGGACCCTTTAGAACGACGAGTGGTGCTGAACCGATTGGTGTTGTTGCTAAAGCCTGGAGCGGAGTTGGCGATATTTCAAAACGCAATGTTGCGCCAGTACCCTAATGAAAACATTAAGTTTGTTGGCCAAGATTTACGTTTAAAAACCTTGCAAGTCGAAATTCCTCCTGCACAGGCTGAAGACTGGAAAAAACGCTTTAGTGAACATCCAAGTGTGGAAGCGGTATTTTTAGAGCCAATTTTAAGGGCTAATAAACTCCCAGATGACCCCGACTTAGAGGATCAACACAAAGGACGTGCTTTGCGGCAGATTGACGCTAAAGGGGCTTGGGAAATCAGCCAAGGAGACCCAGAGGTAGTGATTGCAGTGGTAGATTCAGGGTTCGATGTCAAACACCCTGAACTGCGCGGTAAAATAAAGGGAATTTGGAACTCGGCCACCCGTAAATCGGAACAGGTGGGGGACGAAAAATTAAGGTTACATGGCACCCATGTGGCGGCGTTAGCGGCGGGTAATCCGGGCAACGACCAGGGGGTATCGGGCACCTGTCCCAACTGCTCCTTATTATTAATTCAAGCCGCCGACGAAGAGGGCAACCTCTCTATGTCTTCAGTGGTCAACGGGGTATATTACGCCGTCTTCAAAGGGGCCCAAGTGGTGAACCTCTCGTTGGGTTTTTATCCAGAGGTTAACGTGCAGGTACTCTCGGTTAAAGAAAAACAGCGGATAAGAGAATTGATTGTTAATGATTCAGCAGGGGAAGCGGCCTTTTGGAATCGATTGTTTGCTTTTGCGGCTAAAAACAAAACAATTGTGGTCCAAGCGGCGGGAAACGACGCCTTTTTGGCCGGGCTAGACCCGATGAAACGGAGCCCATTAACCTTGATTGTGGGTTCAGTTGGGCAAAATGGGCAGAAGTCGGTTTTCTCCAATTACGGACCGGAGGTCGGGCTTTCGGGACCTGGAGAAAAGGTTTATTCAGCCCTGCCGAGCAATAGCTTTGGCTTTTTAGATGGAACCAGCATGGCTGCGCCTCTGGTTGCGGGGGTGGTGGGGTTAATCAAGTCTGAAAAGCCAGAAGCCACCTCGGGGGATATCGCGCGGCTTTTAACGGAAACCGGCAGACCCGTGAGTTCGCAAGCGACTGAAGAAACGGGTCCTCTGGTTCAGGCTGGGGCCGCTCTGTCTAGGTTGACCGGCAAAGGTAAAGCCAGTTCAACCGCTGCTGTAGCCAATGAGTCTTGCGGGCCTGAACTGGCAAAATTGCGTCATGAAAATCAAAGATTACAGCAGGAACTGGCCGATATTAAAGAACAACTCTCCAAGGTCCTGGTCCTGCCTGAAGACCAAGAAGGTTATTCATTTACCAAAGGCGAATGGCACTCTGGGAGCAATCTGACCAATAAAAGTTACGAGCCAGTTAGACTCTTGTTTTCCTTTGACGGAATCGGAGGGGGGCGAATCACTTTTGACGAGGGGCCTGGAAAAAACTGTATTGCTAAGCTAAGGCTCGGTTTTGAGGGCAGTGCTATGTTAATTGAGCAGATCGAAGAGGCCCAATGTTTGGCCAGTGACCGAGCCTATCCTCCCTACCGATTTCGATGTAAAAATCGCGGCGTTCTTGGGGCCACCTGCCAAGTAGAAAACGAGACCCATCACTCTTTGCCGTTTCGTCTGTACCGAGAAACAGACCTAAATGAACCCCAGATCAATTAAGCCCAAATGAGCGATCCGATTTTGTTAGAAACGGTGATTTATGCACGTTGGGAATTGGGGGAGGATTTTTTCGATGAATACCTAGCCTACTTTACACAAACTTCGGCCCTGGTTTCCCAAGAGCTTTGGCATGCCTTCGAGGAGCAAAACTGGGAGCAATTCATGGCCAAGGCCCACGATTTAAAGGGCTTGTGTAGTAACCTAGGGCTCGCGCGTTTTGCCAAACACCTAGCATTAATGGAAAACCTTGCTCAGACTAACGAAATACCGAGCTTAAAAATAGCCTTAGCCCGCCTCAATAACCTCGCCGAAGAGGCGATTTCGGCGCTTAAAGACTACAAAGCTTCACAGGCCTAAATCCTGATAATAGGAGGCATATTCCTCGGCCACCTCTGGATAGCCTTTATAAAGCCAAAGGAAAAATTTAAAACTCGCCATTTTAACCAGGGAATAGACTGGCGTCGCTGAAACCCCGGCGATTAAGAGCCGCAACCAAAACGGGTCGATAAAAAGAAGCGCTCCTGCCGGTACCAGCCCCACAAAAATTCCCTCCAAAAGGACTCGTAAAGAAAAAAAGACCCAGGCCCGCCAAAACAGAGACCAATGGGTAAAGAGGTGGAAATAGAGGGTTAATTTTCGGGTGAAGCTGCCTTGATGTAATACGGCCAGCTTAGAGGAAAAACTGAGGCCCCCTAGGATAACGGGGCTGACCCCGCCTAAGAGAAAACCAAATAAAAGCAGCCCCCAGGCCCCCCCTAAAGCATGCCAAAAAAAGCTAGCCAGCGTAAAACTGATACCAGCCCAAAACAGGCCGATTAAAACTAAGGACCCCACCGCGACCGCGTCCCAAAGGATTTGTGGGCCTTTTAACGCCAAGAGACTAGCCCAGATCCCCGAGTCTTCGCGCTCGCCGCGGTGCATCCGTCTTAAATCACTAGAGGGCCAAATACTAATCACCTGTTTTGCAATAAACAGGGCCGCCAAGAGTCCCCAAACTTGGGGGGAAAGGGCCCAACTCCAAAGCTTGGCAGGGAACTCCTCAAAAAACCAGGGGGCGGTTTGGTCGCCCCAGGCTTTGAGTTGGTCCAAACCCAAGGAGCTTTTGTCCACTTGTACGTAAGATTTAAGGAGCCGGTCCGCGATAAACAGGAGAAAAATCAATAAAAAAAAGGATTTATAACGGACCAACTCGCGCACTGAATGGACCCCTATAAGGGTAAAAAGGGTTTTCATTTCAGTTAAAGGGCGGAGTGATCTGTTCTTTAGGGGTCACCTGGAGGTCGTTTTGACGATTTTTAGGCAAATGAAGTGTGACCCGGTGTTCGATCTCGGAGTAATAACCAATCGGATCAAAACGGGCTTTGACCAAAAGACCCCCTAGATCGTCCGTATCTGCCCAATACCGAATCCGGTGCGTATTCGATGGCCAACCGAATCCCTGGATTTCAACCTCAATTACCCCGCCAGTTTCTTGGTCCCAAAGCACCTTAAAAGATTGGGGTTTTTCGCTCATTTGCAACTCAATGCTTTTGATTCGGTCGTCAAAATAGGGTAGATCGGTCCGATCATTTTTGAAATAGGGGCGCCTCGTCATAAAGGCCATGGTGGCCAGCACTATAAACAGCACCATCCCCCCAAGCATCATCGCTCTTTTTTTGGGGTCCTTTAAGGGATCCCCGCCTTTTTCTTGGGGGCGGACCAGTAGTAAATGGAAAAAAAAGCTCGAGGCCAGCACCAACCCTAAAGACCAGAAGGCATCTGTGGGAAAATGACCACCTTGGACCATCCGGGCCTTGCTAATAAAGACGCCATATACTAGCCCCCCAATGACCGCCCCACCAGCTGCGAGGGGTTGGGTTCGGTAAAAAGTGGCTAGCGAGATAAAAATAAAACCAGAGGTGCAGTGCCCACAAGGAAAAGACTCTCCTCGTCCTGGTGTTCCAGGCTGGTAAAAAGGTAGATATTCCCAAGCTCCGCCAAACTCGACCACCTGTCTGGGTCTGGGGCGACCCCAATAGTCTTTTAAAATGGCGTTGATTAAAATCGTACCCCCAATCAATGCGGTTAAAAGCACCACCAGCCAAGACCGGCGATAAGGGGCCAATCGTTTTATCAGATAACTACCTGCCACTCCTAACCCAGCAATTAGGGTTAGAATTAAACTAGGTATCGTACCTTCCTCGTAAAGCCATTTGTAAGGTTGTTCTTCGGCCAGGAAAAAGCCACTTTCGTAATATTGGGAGACCCAGCGCCGATCAAGGTCGAAATATTCAGCGACCAATGATAGCAGCGTCCAGATAACTAGGAGCCCTAGGGGCCGCAAAAGACGTTTACCACTCAAAACTTATTCCCGGTCACGGGTATTTTTTTTGGGACTGATCCATCCTTTTTCCATCAGCCAGTAGTCAAAGCCCTTAGGAAACATCTTGGCCCAGGTTTTAATGATCTTGTACCCGACCATCAATAAAGCGATCAGGAACATCAGGTCCACAATCATCAGTTGGTTCATCGTTCCTCCGGGTTTTGTTATCTGTAAGGACTTAGGCGTGGTTTGTCAAAGCCTCGCCCTTGCCAAGACCATCTCGAATAAGGAATATTAGAAGGTCCCAGCTACGGAGCAAAATGACGTCCTTGATCCTTGCCATTAGAACCCTGACCCGGTTACCCATCCCTGGGGAACATAAAGGCGCTTTAGCCCAATCCTTGCCCTATTTCCCATTTGTCGGTGCGATTTTGGCCGCCCTATTGTTGGGGACTGGGTATGTGTGGAGTCTCACCCCCTTTTTTGACTGGTACCGCGGACAGGCCTTAGTTTATGTTGTTTTGTTAGCCCTTTTAACCGGCGGGCTTCACCTAGACGGGCTGGCTGATTGGGCCGATAGTTTTGGTGCAGATGGGGATAAAGAGAGGGCCCTTCAAATCATGAAAGACCCTGGCCTTGGGGCCTTTGGGGCGGTGGCATTGGTATTATACCTACTTTTGCAGTTGGAGCTTATTACCAAGCTGCTAGAGATGGGCTTGGGGCTTTGGCTGTGGGTTTTATTGGTGTTGAGCCGCGGAATGATGGTGGAGCTGATGTGTTTTTATCCAAACGCCAGGGGCTCTGGGCTCGGCCAAGCCTATATGGAAAGTGCTAACAAAACCCACCGACTCCTAGCGCAATTGTTTGCCCTGGTTTTGGTGTACCCATTTTTTGGGGCACCCGCCCTGTCGGCTTGGGGGGTGGCTTTTTTATGGACCCATTTTTTCGGCGTACTTTCAACCAAACGTCTTGGCGGGATTACGGGCGATCTAATTGGTGCTAATGGACTTTTGATTGAACTTATTCTGTTAATATTAGCCCTGATGCAACGGCCTGTTTGGGCTCCAATCTGGGGGGGCTGGTGATGACGAGCCTAGCGATTTTGGGAACCGGTTCGGACGTGGGGAAGTCCTTGGTGACCGCTTTGATTTTGCGCCTCTTAAAAGACCGAGGTATTCAAGCGGCTCCCTTTAAGGCCCAAAACATGTCCAACAATAGTGCAGTTACCTCTGAGGGCCTAGAAATAGGCCGCGCTCAATGGATGCAGGCAACGGCAGCGGGCCTGCTTCCAGAGGTGCTGATGAACCCGGTTTTAGTAAAACCGCAAGCTGATCATTCCAGTCAATTGGTGGTGATGGGCCGTCCCGTGGGGCAATTGGTTCGAGAACGCTATTTTGAAAGGGCTGAAGAATTAAAGGCTCAAGCTTATTCGGCATTCAGGACCCTTCGAGAAAAATACCCCAATATTGTGGTGGAGGGCGCTGGTAGTCTGGCGGAGGTAAATTTGCGGCACCGGGACTACATTAACCTGGGACTGGCCAGGGAATTTAATATCCCGGTGATCCTAGTGGCCGATATCGATCGAGGTGGGGTGTTTGCCCAAATCGTGGGAAGTTTAGAGATTATCTCTCCAGAGGACCGAGCCCTTATAAAGGGAATCTTGATCAACCGCTTTCGGGGCAGCGCCTTATTGTTTCAAGACGGAATCGACTGGATCGAAAAACGTACAGGCTTGCCGGTTTTGGGGCTTTTGCCTTACCGCAAAGACCTAAAGTTACCGGCTGAAGACGCGGTGGTGCTTGATCAATTGGTCGAGCCGCACAGGCCCACAGGCCCGGCGATAGCGGTGATCGCCTACCCTCGTATCTCCAATTTTACTGACTTTGACCCTTTGCAAAATATCCCTGGTATTGAACTGCATTACCTTAGAAAACCCAGGAACCTAAGCGATTATAGCCTTGTTGTCCTGCCCGGAAGCAAAGCGGTTGTTGCCGATCTGGATTGGTTAAGGGGGGAGGGATGGCTTGAAGAAATCGAAAGTTACCGAAGGGATGGGGGTAAAATTTTGGGGGTGTGTGGTGGGTTTCAGATGATGGGCCAACGTATCGAAGACCCGTTAGGGGTCGAGTCTGACCAACCCTTTGCCCAAGGCCTTGGCTTGATCCCGATGGTCACGGTTTTTTCAGCGCATAAGGTGCTTAAACAAAAAGGTCCAGCTTACGAGATACACCAAGGACAAAGTCATTTTTTAAGCGACCATCAACCCTGGCTGGGTGACGGTTGGCGAGGGGATGAAGGATGGGGAAGTTACCAACACGGGCTTTTTGAAGACCAGATTTTTTTAGCCCAATTTTTAAAACAAGCATTAGGACTAGACCTAGAACTACCAGCGCAATCTGATCCTTATCAAAACTTGGCTGAAGCCTTGGGACCCCACTTAGACCTGGACCGATTGATACAGATTATGGAGGCCGGGGCGTGACCCATTATCAGCATGGCGGGGAGGCCTATAAAGCCTTTGCCCGTTATGGCCTGCCCCCTAAACAGGTGATTGATTTTAGCGTCAATCTCTCCCCTTTGGGCTTGCCTTTAGGGCTTAAGACGGCTTGGGCTAAATTAATAAACAGCCTAGCCCAATATCCAGACCCGGAAGGGGCCGGTCTTTTTGAGTATTATAACACGCTGTATCGATTAAGCGAAACCAACCTACTACCCCTAAACGGGAGCATCGAGGGGATTTATCTGCTTCCAGTCCATTTAGGACTGAAACGGGTGCTAATCGCGCAGCCTGGCTTTTACGATTATGAAGCCGCTTGCAAGTTGGCCGGTGCAGAGATAAAACCTTGGCGACTCGACCTTGCTAACCAGTTTAGTTTTGCTGGTTTAGAAAAAGAGCTTGAGGGCGTGGACGCGGTGATTTTGGGTAGCCCTCACAATCCGACGGGACAGAGCCTAAAGCCTACACAAATTCTGAAACTTTGCTCGACCTATCCACATATAAACTTTATTATAGATCAAGCCTTTATAAATCTTAGTTGTGACCCAAAAAGCTTGAGTTTACTGGGGCCCGAGTGCCTAAGGCCCAATCTCTGGGTTTTACATTCGTTAACCAAGGAATGGGCTTTGCCTGGTTTGCGTTTAGGGGCGCTGGTGGGGCCTGATTCGGAAATTAGGGCCTTAAAAGCTAAATTGCCCCCTTGGCGGCTGTCGGGGCCTGCTTTGGCGGCTATCCCTTATTTATTAGGGGACACAGATTATTTAAAACAGGTTTACTCAACCCTCAAGCAGGAACGATCGCGCCTATTTTCTGAGTTAGCTTCTAACCCAAAACTTACCTTGATCCCCACTGACGCCAACTTCTTTTTGGCTCGTTATAACCCCCAAGAGGGCTTAGACCCCCTACTAAAGAGTGCCCTAGAAGCAGGGCTGATGCTTCGGGATGGGCGCAATTTTAAGGGACTAGAAGGCGCCTGGTTCCGCTTCGCTATTTTGGCACCTGCCCAAAACGACCGTTTATTAGAGTTTTTAAAATGAAACCACTGGTTACCCTTTTGACGGGCGGTGCCCGTAGTGGCAAAAGCCAAAAAGCCTTAGAACTGGCCCAAAAAGCCAAACACCCCTTGTTTGTGGCCACAGGCCAAGCGTTCGATGCTGAGATGAAGGACCGAATCGCACGACACCAAAGAGAAAGAGGCCCCCAGTTTGGCTTGGTAGAGGAGCCCACCGAATTAGCCCAGGTTTTACAAAGGCTTCCTCAAAATACGGATTTGGTTTTGATTGATTGCCTGACCCTATGGCTTAACAACCTTATCTATCAAGAGGGGGAGCAGGAGCGATATCCCCAAGTTGAGGCCTTGTTACTTATCCTGAAAAAACCACCTTGCCCAGTCATTCTGGTGACCAATGAATTAGGTTTAGGGATGGTGCCCGAAAACCCGTTGGCTCGGCGGTTTCGCGACCTGCAAGGTCGGCTCAACCAAGAGGTAGCGGCCCTGGCCGATCAAGTATTGATGATGGTTAGTGGTCTGCCCATTTTTTTAAAATCAGTTGATTGACAATCTAGTTTCGAGTGCTCAAGTTACTAGTTCCAGGAGGAAGTAGGGTGCGAATCCCTCACTGGCGCGCAACGGTGATGCAGCTTGCTGACAAGTCCGATCTTCCCTCATCCTCGCGTACAGGAGACTTGCCAGGGCTTGCCCGGGAATCTCCCGGAGATCAAAAACGGCGGACCCAATCCGCCCAAAAGTGAGCCCAAAAATGGAACTTAAAAATCTTCTTCAACAGATTAAGCCCGTCGATCAAAGCCTTAAACCCGCTCTTTTAGCCCATCAAGCGGACCTGACCAAACCTGCCGGCGCCCTAGGGCGTTTGGAAGAAATTGCGGTCCAATTGGGATTGATCCAAGGAAAGATTGAACTCAATCTAGGCAAAAAACGAATCTATTGTTTCGCGGGAGACCATGGGATCGCGGACGCTGGAGTTTCGGCTTTTCCACAAGCGGTGACCCCACAGATGGTTTTGAATATGCTTAGCGGCGGAGCGGCGATTAATCAGCTAACAGAGCAAGCCGGGGCTGAATTATTGGTGGTGGATATGGGGGTCAAAGCTGAATTTGAGGACCATCCCCGTCTGATCAAGGCCAAGGTGGCTTTGGGAACGGCCAACTTTTTAGAACAACCAGCCATGACCTTGGCTCAAACGCTCCAAGCGGTAACCACCGGGTTTGAACTAGCTACGCAAGCCCAGGCAGATGGGGTTAGACTCTTGGGAACCGGGGAAATGGGGATCGCGAACACCACCTCCGCCGCAGCCCTAATGTCGGCTCTACTGCCGATCCCTCCTGCGCAAATTGTGGGTCGAGGTACCGGGATTGATGACCCAACCCTGGCTCATAAAATAAAGGTTATCGAAACCGCGCTCATCAAACACCAAAGAGCCTTGGCAACCCCGCTTGATATCCTTGCTGCCCTGGGTGGGTTAGAGATTGCGGGGATTGTGGGGTTAATCTTGGGTGCGGCGGCGAATCAGGTAGCGATTTTGGTAGATGGGTTTATTAGCTCGGCGGCGGCCTTAGTGGCGCTTAGGCTCAAGCCGGAAGTGGCGGGCTACCTCTTTTTTAGTCACCTTTCTGCCGAACAGGGGCATAAATTATTTATCCAAAAAATGGGGATTACTCCTTTGATTGACCTGGACTTACGTCTTGGGGAAGGCACTGGCGCGGCTATCGCGATGAATTTATTAGAGGCGGCGGTTTTTTGCCATAACCGGATGGCCACCTTCTCGGGGGCTAAGGTTTCGACCAAGTCTTTAAATATTTAGGGGCGCTAGCATAGAGTGGCTATAATCTTAGGGCTGATTTTAGACCGTATTTTGGGTGACCCGGTTTACCGGTTTCACCCGGTACGGCTTTTGGGTTCTTGGGCGCTGTTTGTAGAATCCCGATTACGGGCGTATGAATACACCGGGAGCCTCGCAGGCCTTGTTCAGCTTCTCTCGGTTCTTCCTTGGGTTCTAGGGCTGTTGTTGTTAGAAGCCTTCCTCAGGGGGCCTTACTACCTTGCCTTTGAGGTGTATCTGTTTTACAGCCTAATTGCTTGGGGAGATTTAAGGCGGCACGGAGTTCGTCTTTATCAAGCACTCCAAGCTGGTGACCTCTGTTTAGCGCAAAACCGGGCGCAAATGTTGGTCAGCCGAGACGTAAGTCAGATGGACTCGGGGGCCGCCGCAAGGGCCGGGATTGAATCCATTGCTGAAAACTGGGTCGATGGCTTTTTGGCTCCCCTGCTTTTTTTTCACTTATTTGGCCTACCAGGGCTTTTAATCTTTAAGTGGGTCAGCACCTTAGACAGTATGGTTGGTTATAAAAACCCAAAATACTTGGCTTGGGGGGGTTGGGCGGCTAGATTGGACGATTTATTTGTTTTTATTCCGGCTCGTTTGTCCTGGTTACTACTTGGGTTCACGGCCCTGCTGTTACCCAAATACCAGGGCTGGGCGGGCATACGTCTTGGTTTTTCGCAACACCACCTCCTGCCCTCTCCTAATTCAGGGTGGCCCGAAGCGACCGTAGCTGGCGCTTTGGGGGTTCGGCTTTTAGGCCCAGTTTACCGGGAAGGCCAGCCCCATGATTCACCTTGGATTGGGCTTCCCGAAGCCCCCGAAGCGGGCCAAGAACACCTAAAACAGACCCTTTGGCTTGCCGAAGGGGCTTGGGCTTTGGTGTTGATATTTGAGACTATATTAAATTGGCCGGGGTTAGTAAGGTGGTTTACCCTAGCCTTTGGGGCTGACCTAATATAATATCAACCAACCTATTTTAAGGAGAATCATGAAAAATACTCGTATTGTTTTTGTCGAAAAAGCGGAATGCACCAGTTGTCAACTTTGTGCAGATGAGTTGCCAGATGTCTTCCGAATGGATGAAGATGACCTAGCCGAGGTGCACCATATTGATGGGGCCGAAGAGGAAGAGATTCAAGACAGCATTGACTCCTGCCCAGGAGAATGTATCCATTGGAAGGATGAGTAGTAAATATCCGCCGATTGTCTGGATTGACCAACCCGCTTGTGTTCAATGCGGGTCTTGTTATAAGGCGCTTCCCGAGGTTTTCGCCCCAGAAGACGACGGCACGGCGCTCGTCCATAACCCCAATGGCGCTTCGAAGGAGTTGATCCAAGAGGCGTTGGACCGCTGCGCCGGTGGCTGTATCCATTGGCGGTAAATCTTGCTTTGGCTAGGCTAAGGGGGTATCCTTGAAGCCTATCCCAGGGTTAACCAATGAACTCTAAGCAATCCAACTCCATAGAAGCGCTATTCCAGGCGCAAAAAGACGCTTTTGCACTCGAACCATTCCCTAGCGCCCGACTCCGTAAAAAAAGGCTTAATCGCCTTAAAACCCTTCTGTTGCAACATAAAACTGAATTAGCCGAATTAATCAGCCAGGATTTTGGTTGCCGAAGCCCTATTGAAACCGCGTTAGCTGAGGTATTTACTAGCTTAGAGGGGATCAACTATCAAAAAAGGCATCTTGGGTTATGGATGAAACCTGAGGACCGAGCGGTTTCTCTTTGGTTTTTCCCAGGGCGCTGCCAAGTTTATTATCAACCCAAAGGGGTCGTTGGGATCATCGCCCCCTGGAACTATCCCCTTTACCTGACCCTTGGGCCCCTAAGTACGGCCCTGGCCGCAGGCAACCGGGCAATGTTAAAATTGCCAGAACAAACCCCATTATTCTCAGAGCGGTTAGCCCAACTGATTGGACAATATTTTGCCCCAGAAGAGGTAGTCGCGGTAACCGGCGGCCCCCAAATAGGCCAGGATTTTTCGGCAATCCCTTGGGACCATTTATTTTTTACTGGTTCGACCGAGGTGGGAAAAAAGGTGATGGCCCAAGCGGCCAAAAATCTGGTGCCTGTGACTTTAGAATTAGGCGGCAAATCGCCCTGTATCATAACCCCCGGTTACCCCGCAGCAAAGGCAGCCGAGCGGATTTTGGTTACCAAGGCGCTTAACGCTGGGCAAACCTGCATTGCGCCTGACTATCTTTTGGTCCCCAAAGGGGAGTTAGCCCCCTTGATTACCGCCTTTAAAGACACCATGGCGCTCCATTACCCCAGTGTTGAAGGCAATCTGGACTACACCTCGATTATTAATAAAAAACACTTTGATCGTCTTGAAGCACTCTATAAAGAAGCGTTAGCCCTAGGGGCCAAACCAATACCCCTATTAGAGGGTCCGGTTTTTTTTGGAAAGTCCCGGAAGATTGTCCCCACCTTACTGACTAACGTGACGGGCTCGATGCGAATCATGCAAGAAGAGATATTTGGTCCTTTTTTGCCTATCCTTGAGGTTGAAAACTTCGACGCCGCGCTAAACTATGTAGCTCTGCAACCAAGGCCCTTGGCGGCTTATTTATTCAGCGAGAAACGGGGGCAGGTCAAGCGGTTTTTAGAACAAGTGCACGCTGGCGGAGTGGTGATCAATCACTGTTTGTACCACGTCGCCCAAGACGATCTGCCTTTTGGGGGCTTAGGGCCCAGTGGTATGGGGCGCTACCATGGTTTTGAGGGTTTTCAGACCTTTTCTAATGCCAAGTCGGTTTACCGCCATGGGTTTATAGACTCGGCTAAGTTGACCTATCCCCCCTATGGTAAAGCAATTGGACGCCTATTAAAACTCATGTTATTCCGATGATCCTAAGCCGACGAGATTGTTTTAAAACCGGAATTTTGGGTAGTTTGACCCTGGTTCTAGGTCCTTTTAGTACCAGCGCTTTTGAGCTAAACTGGCTCGATCCCAAAGGTGCCGCTATCTTCCGCGCCTTGATCCCGCAATTTTTAGAGGGAACCGAGGTTTATGCGGTGCAAGATGTTTTAGAAGGGGTGGACCGGGCGATAGGCGGGCTGGAACCCGCAACCCAAGCTGAATTAAGGGAGCTTACTAATCTCCTATCGTTCCCACTTACCCGGTTTTTCTTAAGCGGCCTTTGGTCCCCTTGGGAAGAAGCCCAGGCCGAGCAATTAAAAGCCTTTTTGGACCGCTGGCGGAATTCAAGATTTGCCCTGTTCCGCGCCGGATACCAAGGAATGGCGGAACTGGTAATGGCCTCCTATTATGGCAATCCTAACGGCTGGTCTGCAATCGGCTACCCAGGCCCTCCGGTGCTAAGCAAATGAATATCACTCAAATGGGGGTTGATCGCCTCCGCGCACCCTTAGACGCCTCTGCGCTGGCTAAAGATTTGTATTTAGAAACAGAGGTGGTCGTGATAGGTTCAGGGGCAGGTGGCCTAGTGGCGGCCGAAGCGCTAGCTAAAGCGGGGATTTTGACTTTGCTGGTTGAAGAAGGCGATTGGGTTGGGCCGCAAGATTTTCATATGCTTGAGTCAGAGGCCTATCCCAGACTTTACCAAGAATCGGCGTCGCGCAAAACCGCCGACAAGGCGATTAAAATTTTACAGGGTAAAGGCGTTGGTGGTAGCACCCTGGTAAACTGGGCCAGTTGTTTTCGCCCTCCCCAAACGGTTTTAGACTATTGGCGGACTGAACTGGGTATCACTGGCACCGAAGCCTTGGCCGCCCCTTTAGACCGTTTGGAAAAACGCTTAAATGTAAACGCTTGGGATAATGCCAATGCGAACAACCAAAAATTAGAAGAGGGTTGTCAAAAACTCGGTTACCGCTGGGGAGTGATCAAACGTAACGTAGCTGGATGTTTGGACTTGGGGTATTGCGGTATGGGCTGCCCGCTAGGGGCCAAACAAGACCTAGCCCGAACCCTCTTGCCAGACTTCTTGGCGGCTAAGGGCAAGCTCCTTTACCGGGCGAAAGCCCTGAAGCTGGTTGAAAAGGGGGGACAGATTGACGAGTTATTGGCCCAAGCGGTGGAAGGCTCAGGGCTGGGCCCAGCCCAAATCAGGATCAAGGCCCAGGTGTATGTTTGCGCGGCCGGAGCAATTAGTGGCCCTGGCCTAATGTTAGCCAGTCACCTGCCCGATCCGCACAACCAACTTGGGCGCCGAACCTTTTTGCACCCCGTTAATATTTCAGGGGCTTTTTTTAGCGAGCCCATCGACGCCTTTGCCGGCGCGCCTCAAAGTCGCTACTCAGACCATTTTATTAATGCCGCCCCTTTGGGGTTCAAATTAGAGGTGCCTCCAGTTCACCCGATCTTGGCCGCAACCACGCTGGATGGGTTTGGTCCTGAATTCCGGGCGAAAATGGAGCGGTTTAACCATCTGCAAGTGATGCTGGCACTACACAAAGATGGGTTTCATGCAGATGCCCCTGGTGGGCAAGTGCGCTTAAATGACTATGGCAGGCCAGTCCTTGATTACCCGATAACCCCAACCCTTTGGGAAAGCTTTTTTGCGGCTTATGAAGCCATGGGCGAGATCCAGTTTGCCGCTGGGGCCCAGGCGGTTTTACCCATTCACGAACAGGCAAAGACCTATAAAACGATGGGCGAACTCAAAACCGGATTGGCTGGGCTTGAGCGGGCTCCACTAATGGCGCGTCTGGCTTCGGCCCATGTAATGGGCGGTTGTGCCTTGAGCCCAAGACCAGAGACCGGGGTAATTAATTTGGACGGGCGACACCACCAACTAGAAAACCTATGGGTCGCCGATGGCTCTGTTTTGCCCACCAGTTTAGGGGTCAATCCTCAAATGACCGTGTTTGCCCTGGCGACCAAAATCGCGGATGCGCTGGCCAAAGAACTTCGTCCCTCTGTTTAAACTTGTTTTTCCGATGGAAACTTCGCCCTGTTTCGAGTAAGTTTAGCAAAAAACACCCTCCTAGAATGCCTTAAATGCGACGGTTTTCCACGCTCCTCTTTTTGTGTATGTTCCCCCTATGGGGCTGGGCAATGCCGCCGCGGGTCTTAATGCTTCACGCCGATTCCGAATTACATCCTTGGACCGAGGCGATTGAGGCGGGCTTTAAAGCGGGATTGGAATCTAAGTTAGGCCCGTTTATCAGCCAACATTACCCGGTTGGGAGGCTTGAATCCAGCGACCCTGAAGCGGGCTTACTGCTGCTGTCTTTACTTAAAAAACAACCTGAACCTGATTTAGTGGTCATTTTAGGTGATGAGCCCTTGGACTGGGCGACTGGAATGGGTCGTTCTTGGTTGGCGCAAAAGCCGTTGGTCATTGGAGACAGCCTTAATTTTAGCGCATTGTTTCTCTCAGGGAGCCAAAAAATTACTGGAGCAAAACTAGACCCCGATTTGAGGCAGGTCTTTTCCAAGGCGTTGGCACTATTTCCTAATACAAAGGAGGTTTTGGTTATCAACGATTCCTTGGGTAAAGGCGCTCGACTTAAGCCCTACTTCACCCAGTTGGTCGCAAATTTAGAAAAAATCGATTTTGTATTTGTTGAAAAAGGCGGACCCGAGGTCATTGAAGAGGAAGTAAAAAAATTAGGTCCGAATAGTCTGATTTTTGTGGGGTTTTCTACGTTGCTGGCTCAAACGTCTGATCCGCAAGGGTTACTTAATCGTTCTAACTTGCCTGTAATTGGGTTATTTGCGCACCAGGTGGGTCGGGGAATGCTGGGGGGGCTGGTATTTGATGGGGAAGCCCTGGGCCGAATTTTGGGGGGGCAAGCAGCGGCCTTATTAAAAGCCAAGCCTTTTTCCGAATACCAAGCGGTTTGGACCAGTCCCAAAAAATATCTCTATTCAGCCCCTGACTTAACTCGTTTTGGATTAGACCGCTCTGATTTACCTGAAGGTGCCCAATTGATCAACCAAGATGCGCAGCCCGTAGAGCCAGGAGCGCCACTTTGGAGCATTGTGGCCATTGGTGGTCTTTTGATGGTATTGTTTTATTTGGCCTATTACTACCTCAAAAAAACCAAAACCGAACGAAATCTAAAGCAGGTTAATCTATGGCTAGAAAACCAAGTCAGTCGATCTACCGATGAATTAGAACAAATTTATCGCCGCATTCACGCAGAGCTTTTAGAAAGAAAAGGGGCCGAAGAAGCATTATTCTTATCGGAACAAAGGTTTAAGGCCTTTGTGGATCACACTCCCGTGGGTATTTGTGTTACCGATGTAGAGGGTGGAATTGAATATGCCAACCAGGCTTTTTGCGAACTCTTTGGGATTAAATTGGAAAGTATTTTTGGCAAGTCGGCCAAAGAAGTACTACCTGCTGGAATTATCGGGCAGCCCCGAAGCTCTGAAGACCATTTAGAGGTTCCAGTTAAACTACCGGGGCGGGGAAACCTAGTTTTATTGACCAAAGGGGCGCGCTTTGAGGTCCCAGGAGGCGAGCCGCAAGAGATTACCTTTGTGCTTGACATCACCTTTCAAAAACGAATTGAAAACAAGCTCCGCTCAGCCAATGAGGAAGCTAAACAGGCGGTAAAAGCGAAGGCCGAATTTTTAGCCACCATGAGTCACGAGATCCGCACGCCCCTCAATTCGGTTTTGGGTATGTCCAAATTAATCCTTGGAACCGAACTTAATGAAGAACAAGAAGAACTGACCCAAGCGGTGGTGCAAAGCGGGGAAAACCTGTTGCAGATCTTAAACGGGATTTTGGACTATTCGAAAATCGAAGCAGGCAAAATGCCTATTCACTTAGGGCGGGTTGATCCGGTTGAATTGATTGAGTCTGTTATAGAAATGATGGAAGTCCAAGCAAAGGCCAAGGGCTTAGAATTGGTTTGCCAAATCGAACCGGGGAAAATAACGGCTATTTATTCTGACGAAATCCGGCTTTCGCAGGTCCTACTAAACCTCTTAGGCAACGCCATTAAGTTTACTGATCGAGGGTATATCCAGGTTGAAGTCAAAGCCAGCGAAGAGAGCTTTTTGTTGTTTAAAGTCAAAGATACGGGCATAGGTATTGATGAAAAGGACCAGTCTAAACTCTTTGAAGCCTTCACCCAAGCTGAGCAAAATAACCAAGGTCGGCCTTCGGGAACTGGGCTGGGGCTGGCTATTTCTGCGCGGCTTATCAAACTTTTAGGGGGACGGATCTGGTTAGAAAGTCAAAAGGGTCAAGGGACTAGCTTATTTTTTATCCTGCCTGCTAAACCCTTTGAACGCCCAATTAAAGACTACGAAAGGCCGGGGACACTGGGGCCAAGGCGGGTGTTACTTGTAGGGGATTTTGCGCCTAGGAACCTCGTTCTTAGCGAATTGTTGGAATTTTGGGGCTTACCTACCCAAGTGGTGCACTCTAAATTTTGGAACCCTGAAATTTTAAAAGGTCCACTCGATTTGATTTTGGTAGATCACAATTTAACCGAGCCTGAACCGGGAGAATTGCTGGCTTTGATCCGGCAAACCGCCTCTTGTCCCGTGATGAGTATAGCTCCAGCCAGCCAAGCCCGAAAAGACCGTTTAGGTTTGGCGCTACCGCTTAAGCGGGCGAACCTTTATCAGGGGCTTCAAATGGCCCTTAGTGTCCAACAATCCCCTAAAAAAGCGGTAGTGCAAGCTGGGCAGTATCCCCAACTCGCCCAAAGCCTACCCTTGGCGATATTAGTGGTCGATGACAATCCTTTGAATCGAAAATTGACCCAAAAGATGTTGGCTCGCATGGGTTATCTAGCCAAGGTTGCCCAATCGGGATTAGAGGCGGTGGCCTTGGCCCAATCGGGCGGATTGCAGCTGATCTTGATGGATATCCAAATGCCCACAATGGATGGTTTGGCCGCTACCAACCTGATCTGGGAAACCGTAAAGGCTAGCGACCGACCGAAAATTGTCGCTTTGACCGCCAATGCCAGTCCTGAAGACTTGTTAATTTACCGTTCCCGGGGCTTTGACGGTTGCTTGTCCAAGCCTTTGATGCCGGAAGAATTGATCGAATGTATCAGCCTATGGGCGAGATTTTTTAATCAACAAGACCAAACCTCCGAAGAAGCATGAAAAAGAAACTGGTGATTACGGCAGGGCTTTTGCTTGGGTTATATACGAATCTACTTGCAGTAGAACTGGCTGAATTTGAAAAATGCAATAATGTTCATCGGCGATATTGTCAGCCAGGGGCTCACGAAGACAAGACCAACGAAGAACTTTTAAACACTAAAAAAAAGGGCTATAAGGTCACGATCCCCATGATCCGCTACGTCGCCCAGAAATACAGCCCCAATTTCAATCCGGCGCCCATCCCCGCTACCCCTCCCTGATCTAATAAACCAAGACCAACTGGCACAAGCGATGCATAACTTCTCCTTAAGAAACCCCTTTCTTAAACCTGGGAGAAGGCTTTATGGACTCAATCTATTCTTTAATGTCGGCCCTCAAAGGCCAGCAGCGACAGATGGACGCCGTAGCCAACAACTTGGCCAACACCGAGACTCCAGGTTATAAGAAAGACTCGGTCTTGTTTCGGGAAATGTTTTCTGAATATGCCGAACAGGATAGGGAATCAGACCAAGAAAGTTTTGCCCATGAGGAGTTTATGTCTCCCTTAGGCCGTGGCCATACCTCTTATGTAATGCCCGACCACGTATCCCCAAGGATGACCACTGGGCGTATCACCCCTACCAATAGCCCCTTTGACTTAGCCCTGCAAACCGATGGCTTTTTTACGGTCGAGTCTGATCGAGGATTGGCCTATTCTCGTAATGGGCGGTTTTTGCGGGACGCGGCGGGGTACTTAGTGACCGGCAACGGCGAGAGGGTGATGGGGTATAATGGGCCTATCCAGGCCAAAGGAAAACATTTTTCAGTTGGAACGGACGGCACTGTTTTGGTGGATAACCAAAAGGTGGATGTGCTTAAAATTGTTCGTTTTGAACAGCCTGACCGGCTAACCAAGATGGGCAATAACCTTTTTGTCCCCAGTTCTGACGCCCAAGCGCCCATCCTTCAAAAAGAACCTTTGATTCAACAAGGGGTTTTTGAAGGTTCCAATGTGGACCCGGTGCAAGAATTAACCGAAATGATCAACCTCAATCGCCACTATGACGCCGCCCAGCGTGCCCTTAGGGGTAACGACGAGTTGACCGAACAAGCCATAACGATCGCTAGGATATAACCCAGAAGGAGATAGCCCACTATGATGACCTCATTGTTCACCAGTGCCACTGGGATGAGCGCTCAGCAAGCTCAAATCGATACCATCGCCAACAACTTGGCTAACGTGAACACCAACGGGTTTAAACAAAGCCGTAACAACTTCCAGGACTTGTTGTACTCCAACGAGATTGTGGCAGGTTCGGCCACTAGCTCTAACACCATCAGTCCAACGGGCCTACACAAAGGGCACGGGGTTAAGTTGACTGGTACCCAAAAGGTCTTCACCCAGGGCAACCTTACTCACACGGGCAACGATTTGGATATTTCTATTGATGGCGATGGATTTTTTCAGGTTTTGCGGCCAAACGGCTCGATATCTTACTCCAGAGATGGGGCTTGGCAACGCGACGCGAATGGACGGGTGGTCAACTCGGACGGATACCCGATGGAACCCGAAATTGTGGTGCCTCCTGAAGCCACTAAACTGGTAATTTCTCAAGACGGCGTGGTTCAGGTATTAGTCGGAGACGACCCGACCCCCACCCGGATTGGTAACGTTCAGTTGGCTAAATTTATTAACCCAGCGGGTCTAAACCCGATTGGAAAAAACCTTTTTATGGCCACTGCCGCTTCGGGCACCCCGGTTACCGCTGATCCGGGCCAGGATGGGATTGGGATGGTTAGTCAAGGATTTTTGGAAAAGTCGAACGTTTCGGTGGTGGATGAGATGGTAAACATGATTGTGGCCCAACGGGCTTATGAGGTAAACAGTAAGTCGATTCAGACTTCAGATAATATGTTGCAAACTGCTGTTAATATAGTCCGTTAGGTTTAAGGAGAACCCATGATCCGACCCATTCATTCGCTACTGACCGGTCTCGCCCTTTTGGTCCTGGCCTTTTTCCCTGGCTCCCCGGCTGAAGCTGCGGGAATTGAAGGGGCTCAAGTAATCGAAATCCGCGTATTGCCAGAAGCAGCGGTGTACGGTGAAAGCTATCAACTAGGCGATATTGCCGAATTGGACGGGTTTGATATCGATTTGATCCAGAAGCTGGCAACCGTCGAAGTGGGCAAAAGTCCGCTACCTGGGCGTAGCCAACGGGTGACCAAAAGTCAGATTGAATCCCGGCTAAATGGACTGATCCACCCAGATCAATATCAGCTCTTAGTGCCTAAAACCGCGCTAGTTTCTCGGGCCAGTATTAAGATCTCTGGGAGTCAACTAAAAGAGATCATTTCAGAAGAAATTACCAAACAATTTAAAGACTTTAAAGAGGTTAACGTCACCTTGGTTAGTCGCATAGACGACCAATTTGTTCCCAAAGGAAAGGCTAGCTACCGAATCGCTCGGATTGGCCAACCGGTCAAGGCTGGAGGCGTGGGAAGCTGGGCCGTGGGCCTAGAGGTGGACACCAAGCTATTCAAAAAACTTGTAGTACGCGCCAAGGTTGAGGTTATTGACGAGGTGGTGGTAGCTAAGGACGATATTCCCAAAGGGAAAACCATTGAAGAGGCAGATCTGGTTACGGTCGAAAAAGACGTCTCGAAATTGCCCCAAAACTACCAGTCTAGCTCGGAATTAGTGGTAGGCCAACAAGCGAAACGACAAATCAGCCAAAATGAGTCGGTGCGGGTGAGCTTAGTTGAGGAACCAATCGTATTAGAAAAGGGCCAGCCCGTGAGGTTGGTCTATCAAAACGATAAAATCTACCTTTCTAACATCGCCATTGCCTTACGTTCGGGCAAAAAAGGGGAAGTGGTCCCAGTGCGTACGGTCGATGGGAAAAAGACGGTTTACGCAAGGATAGTGGACTCTGAGCAAGTAGAAGTGGCTCTATAGGAACAAAATGGAAAACAAAACCTTAAAAAACGCGCTTTTTATTCTGCTGATGCTTGGCCTGCTGGCCGGTTGCAGCGAGAACCGAATGCGTCTGCCCCAACCCAGCACCCCTCCACCCCCACCTCCCCCGCCGGAAGTGGATTATACGGATGTGCGCGAGCATAGCTACCGAACCCGAACCTCGATTCCTTCGGAAGAAAACCGCTATGAAGGCAGTCTTTGGCGAGACGAATCGAGCTGGGGTAACCTCCTTCGTGATCACCGGGCTCGTTTTAAACGCGATGTGTTAACCATCACCGGTTTAGAGGATATTATTATTATCTCAAAACCAGAAAAAAAGTCGGAGGCGCCTAGCGCCCAAGCCTTAAAACAGCCCGGTATCGAAGGGGCTGCGGCCAAGGCCAATCAGTTGCTTGACATCGCCCAAGCGGTGACTGGCGAAGACAAAATCGAAGCCGAGCAAAACGAGGTATTGTCTGCATTAAAAACCATTTCTGCCCGTGTGGTTAACGTTCTGCCCAACGGCAACATGGTCGTGGTCGCAGAAAAAATTGATTATCGGCAGCAAAACTCGGTTCGTTACTTAACCAAGATCCAAGGGATCATCCGGCCAGAAGATGTGTCCGATAAAAACGAGATCGAAGCCTTGAAGCTGGCCCGTTCTGAGGTGCAGATCAAAAGACAGGTTTCTAGCCGAAGCCTAAACCTTGGGGCCTTAGCACCTATCGTAGGCAAGCAAAGCGCCGGATTAATGGACCGCTTAGGGCATATGACAACGCCGACCAGTGGAAACCGGACGCAAACGGTTAATACAAACAAGTAGCTTTACTAAAAGGCTCCGTTCGGGGCCTTTTTTTTGTCCTTTTTATCCCCTGGTTCCCTCTAGGTACAACCCGTGCATTTATAGAGTTAGGCATCCCCTCATCTAGCCAAGGATATCGATGAACAAAGGCCGCCTTTATCGCCTGCTCTGCATACCTATTTTGGGCTTACTCGCCCTTACCGACATCGCCCAAGCGGTCCGTATAAAGGATCTAGCCGGGGTGCGAGGTATGCGAGAAAACCAATTGATTGGCTTTTCGATTGTTATTGGCCTTAATGGCACTGGCGATACCGAAGAGTCCCTAATGCCCCGAAAGCCACTGCGTAACGCATTGGAGCGAATGGGTATTTCAATCAATCTATCCGAAATTAAAGGCCGATCTTTGGCCGCAGTTATGGTGACGGCAACCCTACCCGCTTTTGCCAAACAAGGGCAAAAATTGGACGTCACCGTTTCCGCTTTAGGGGACTCTACCTCTTTACGGGGGGGGATCTTGGTAATGACCCCTTTAAGGGCTCCAGACCGAGAGGTATTTGCTGTAGCCCAAGGGCCAATCGTTGATATCCCCATGGGGGTCGAGCTTCCCGATGCTAGAAGTACTATTGGATCGGTAGAGTTTAAGTTTGATCCTAAACGAAACATTGTTCCTACTGTGGGCAAAGTCGTGGGCGGGGCCTTGGTTGAGCGCGAAATTAACTTAGAACTAAACAGTCGCACTCGGATCTTTCTAAACCTTAAAGAGCCCGATTTCACCACGGCTTTTCGATTAGCCAAGGTGATCAACCGCAACCTAGGAGACGGTTCCGCCCGAGCTAGTGACGCGGGTATGGTTGAGGTTTCGGTGCCTTCGAGTTACTTGGGGCAGACAGTCGAGTTAATGAGCCGGATTGAAAACATGGAGATCGAGCCCGACGCCATCGCAAAAGTAGTACTCGATGAACGAACCGGTACTATTGTAATGGGCACCCATGTAAGGATTCTGCCGATTGCGATCTCCTACGGGAACCTAAACATCCGTATTGGCGAAAAACCGATTTCTGAAGCCGAGCGTAAAGCTGCTAGGGGTAAAGAAATGGTTGGCGAACCTGAAGAAGAGGGCAATGTAATCCTCTTTAAAGGGGGCGTGGATATTAAAGAGGTGGTCGATGGACTCAACAAGATTGGTATTTCCAACTCCGACCTGATCGAAGTTTTAAAAACCATCAAATCGGCAGGTGCATTACAAGCCGAATTGATTATCAAATAAGGAATCCATGGGTCTCGACGTCAACGGTCACATCGCTCTTTACAAGTTAAAAGGACCTACACCCAAATCCCCGGTGGATCAACTGGCTAAGTTGGTCAAAAAAGGAGAGATGGAGCAGGGCGAGAAGACCAAGTTTAATCAAGAGCTTAAAGAGGCCAGTGATGGCTTTGAAGAGATTATGGTTAAAAAAATGATTACCTCTATGAGGGCGAACACCTTCAAGGTAGGCATGATCGACGGGGGCCCAGGTGAAGAGATATTCCAAGACATGCTTGACGACAATTACTCAAAGTTGATTGTAAGTAGCGGTAGTTTGGGCTTATCTGATCTGCTTTATCAACAAAACAAAAAATAAATATTAAAGGTTTACCCAATAGCAGCCGATAAGTAGGCAGGGCCACAAATACGGTGACCGGTCCGAAAAAAAAGATTAAAGTTTTCCTTAAAAGTTGCCGATAGGGAAAAAAGGCTAGAAACCATATCATTCCACAAAAGGGAACCATGAAGATAAACGGTCAATACCCGAAGCCGACGGCTGGCGACCGCAATGTCCAAGGGGCTACGACAAATGAGGCTAAAAAAGCCTCTAGTCCTGTTATCCAGGCCCCACAGCAGAAATCGATCCACCCAGAGCTTACCTTAAACAAGGTTCGGGCTAAGATCGAGGCCGAGCCGGACATTAACCAAGCCAAGGTAGATGCGATTAAGGCTAAAATCGCCAAAGGGGAATATAAGGTTGACGCCAAATTATTGGCTGCCAACTTAATTAAAGGGTCTCTCTTAGAAGACCAATAACCTAAACTTCTATGATCTTAGACACCCTCATAGAAAACCTCGAATCCCAGGTCGAGTGGCATCAAATGCTGCTCGACATATTGGGGCTAGAAGGCGAGTTAGACCAGCGGGTTATGCTGAACGACTTAGAGGATGTGCTTTGCCAAAGAGACCGCATTGGGGAGCGGATCAAAGCCTTAGAGGGCCGCCGCCAAACGGTGGTCGCTAAGCTGATCGACGATCTTGCTTTGCCGCCAGCAACCAACCTCGAGGGTATTGCCCAAGTGGTGGAGCCCCTTAAGGCCGAAAAGTTGCGTAAACTTAAAAATCAGCTGTTGTCTTTAATCGGTCCGATTCGCGACCGAAGCCGCAAAAACGCAGAGCGGGCCCAGGCTCGTCTGAACTGTTTCACCGAAGTGTACGACGGGGTGCAAAAAACCTTTGATCGTCGCCCTACTTACAGCCCTTGGGGACAGATGAAAAAGCCCCACGGATCGGTCTTCCTGGCCAAATCTGTATAAAAATCCATCTTTTTTGATTAAACTTTAACCTCTGGCCCGTTTGTGCAGGGGTTTTGCATTATATCCTTTAGGAGTCCCCGCTCGTACTCTGTCCATCCTGGATTAGTAAGGGTTTAGGGGAAATGAACTCCAAAGGAAAAAGCGAATGTCTCTTTTAGGTTCCTTCGAAGTCGGCAAAAAATCCATGTCCGCCGCCCAATTGGGCCAGCAGACCACGGGCCACAACATCGCGAATGTGGACACCGAGGGTTTTTCCCGCCAGGAGACCATCCAAGAAACCGCTAGCCCCAATAACGGTGGGCGGGGGCTGGGTGTGGACATTCAAGGGATTCGCCGGAATACCGATGGTTTTGTCAAAGATAAAGTGGTTGGCGAACAGACCAAAGTAGGCAGTTGGGGTATTCGTAATCAAGTGCTGACCGAAGCGGAAACTGTTTTTACCGATCTGGACGGCAACCGGTTGCGCGGGGCTTTAGACGAGTTTTGGGATTCCTGGAACAACCTAGCTCACGAGCCTGAGTCGGTGACCATGCGAAAGACCTTGGTTTCTAAGGCTTCGGCGCTTTCAGAACGGTTTAACACCTTTAATGCTAGACTAGATCAAATGCATGGCGACCTGAATGGAAGGGTGCAAGCAAAGGTATTGGAGGTCAACCAATTAACTAGGCAAATTGCCGAGCTAAACAAACAGGTTGAACAACTTGAAAACCAAGGCCGCCCGGCAAATGATGCCCGTGACCGCCGCGAATTGATGCTCACCCAGTTGTCCAATTTGGTAGAGGTCCGCTACTTTGAAAATGAGCGGGGCACCATGGAGGTCCAGGTGCCCAATGGGCAAGCTTTGGTCCATGGGCGCAACTTTTACGATATGACCGCTATTAACAACTCTGAGTTGGCTGGCGACTTTAGACTTGGGCTTAAAACCCCAACCGGGGTTGAAAACGATGTGACCGATATTGTAAAATCCGGTGAGATCAAAGAATTGATCGATCAAAGGGACGGCAACATCCAAAACTATCAAGACAACATCGACCTGATGGCTAAGGAGTTGGCTTTTCGGGTCAATAGTGTTCACTCGGGGGGCACTGGCCTTAATGCGCTGCGGTATAACGAAACTAGCGCCTACGCCCTAAACCCAGAGGCCCTAAAACAACCCCTACCCTTTTTGCAAAACGGCTTTTTCGAGATTAAACTTTACGACAAAGACGGCAACGCCGAGCAGCTGGTTCATGTGGATGTAGAGGGCGGCAAAGACACGGTTGAAACTTTGATCGAAAAGATCAACCGGGCGGCTGGGGCCTATGAGGTGGACGACCAAGGCAAGGAAAAATTAAAGGAAAAAACCCCCTTTAAGGCCACTATTGGGGCCGATGGAGCGGTTACTTTCCAAACAGATATGGGTCGCCAGTTTCATTATAACGGTGACAGCTCTAATGCCTTGGCTACCTTGGGCTTTAACACCTTTTTTCAGGCTCTAGGCGGAGCCGGGGATATTAGGGTCAACCAAGAGTTGCTAGACGACGAGATGAAAATTGCCGCCGGATATGACCTGGTCCCTGGTGATAACCGGCTGGCTAGCGCCATGGGCGATTTGCGCATGCATGGGGTTTTAGGTGAGTCTGGTGACTTAAGCTTTGATGAGTTTTACAACAGCCAAGTCACAGATATCGGTCTGAAGGTTCAAGACTCTAAAAAAGGGATGGATAATCACGGCGAGATGCTTTCTCAATATCAAGCCCTTAGTGATGGAATTTCAGGGGTCAACCTCGATGAGGAAATGGCCAATATGGTCAAGTACCAACGGGCTTATGAATCCTCGGCGCGTTACATGAGCACCGTCGATGACATGACCCAGACCTTGATCAACATGTAAGGAAGCAATGCGCGTTACCGACCAGACCAAACTTAAGGCGGTACAGGGTAACCTGAACAAAAACGCCGAAGAACTACAGAATCTAATGGTAGGTATGTCCAACGGTAAAAAGTTGAACAAACCTTCAGACGATCCGGTGGGGGCGGCTATGGTTCAGGATTTCAAAACCAGCATTGATCGCTCTAAAAGTTTGGAAAAAAACCTCGCTTCTGACCGGGTCTGGCTAAACTCTACCGAAACCGCCGTCGGCCAAGTAGCCGATACCTTGGTTAAAATTAAGGAAATGGCCTTAAAGGGCGGAAACGGTGGCGTGCCGAAAGAAGAGCGAACGGCCCTGGCTAAAGAATTGGAAATGGTCACAGGTGACTTGGTTAAATTGACCAACAAAAAAGAAGGCAAACTTTACCTATTCAGCGGTACCAAAAGCCTGACCGAGCCGGTACTGGTTAATAAAAGGTTAAAAGAGGCGGAAATTGTTTTTGACGGGCTTCGGGTGAAGTCGGGCAAAAAGGTCATTATTTTAGACCAAAACAAACCGGTTAGCAAAACGGTACCCGGATTTAAGCCCGGGAGCTTTACGATTGAGGTTAAAGCGCCTGAAAAAGCGGTGGCTCCAGAAGGGACGGCGCCAGAGGAGACAACGCCAGTTGAAGCGGCTCCAGTTGAATATCAAGTAGATGGCCAAGGCAACCCGATTTTAGATGAAGCTGGCAACCCAATCCCGGTAAATGGGGCGGCCACAGAGGTGGCCTATCAATTGGATGAGGCGGGTAACCCGATTCTCGATGAGGCGGGCAATCCTATCCCTGTTGCTGATGCGGGGCAAAAATATCAACTTGATGAGTCTGGCAACCCGATTTTAGATGAGGCCGGCAACCCAGTCCCCATTGACGCGGAGGCCGCCAAAGCCGAAGCCGCTAAACTGCCCGCGACCCCGCCAACGCCTGTTAATCCCGGTCAAGTGACCATTAAACTGACCGGTGAGGAAACCCTCAACGACGTGGTTAAGTTGATTAACGACGCCTATATTGAAGAAGGGAATTGGGAGGAAGATCCAGATAGCCCCTTGGGTTATAAAACCAAACTTTTCGCTCATATTGGCCAAGACAACAATATTTACCTAGACCCGGCCAAGGACCATCAGTTCCGCTTTGGCTTGGACGAAACGGGGTTGATCAAAAATTTGGGTTTTCACCTCTTAGGCAATGATAAACCCTTGCCAGTTCAGGTGCCAGCAGAGGCCGAAGGAGAAGCGGAAGCGGTCGAAGAGACTCCCGCCCCAGAGGGCGCCGATGAGGCCCCCCAAGACTTTGCCCAAGAGATAGTAATCCCTTTTGAAGAGTATAAACCTTTGTTTAAAGGCTACTCAAAAGAAAATTATATTGTCCGGGTGGTCAAGCCGGGGACCTACGGCTCTGCTCAATATGCGGTTAGTGATGACGGCGGTAAAACTTGGGGGCCCAGGCAAGTTTTGCAGCAGCAAAACGAGGTCTATAATCCCGATGGAAAACCTTCGGACAAGGTTCGGTTGCAGTTTGAAGCCGAAGGGCATCCCTACTTTTTAGACGGGGTCGAATTCCACTTTTCGGGTAATGATTTTGTCGAATATCACGGAAATGATGTAATAAAAGAGGTGCCTATTGACAATGGTATCAAAGTTGCTTTGAACACCACCGCACCCCGGCTTTTCATGAAACAAGAGGATGACCCGGATTCGGTCAATACCTTCGAAGTCTTGAATCGCCTGATCGAAGCGTTGGAAGAGGACGAGCAAGATACCGTTCTCAAAAGCATCCAAGACTTGGATAAATCAGTAAATCAAGTCTTAAAGGAGCGGGCCGAGATAGGCCAAAGGGTGCTGGAACTGGATTCTAGCGGAGATCGGTTGGCACAAAATATCGACTTTAAGTCAACCGAGCTTTCAGACATTGAAGATTTGGATTTAGCCAAAGGGTCAATTGACCTAAATAAGGCTGAAATGAAACACCAAACTGCTTTAGATGCCTCTGCCAGATTAATTCAGCCAAGTCTGGTCCAGTTTTTGAAATAACATTCTTGAAGCTTGACTTCAAGGATTACGGCAACCTGCTCGCCATGGAGGGCGTATGCTGATCCTAACCAGGAAACTGGGAGAGTCGATCACTATCGGAGACGACATTAAAATTCAGGTGTTAGAAATCAAGGGCAAGCAAGTGCGGCTCGGGATTCAAGCACCTAAAAAGTACTCGATCCACCGCGAAGAAATTTATCAGCGGATTCAGGAAGAGAACAAGTTAGCGGCCCAACAAAGTCCGCTTAGCTTAAAAAGTATCTCGGAGATTTGGAAGAAAAAGGATTAGTCCCCTACTTCCACTCCAGTTAGGGCTTAAGCCCGATAATCCCCAAGGGGACAACTTCAACGTGAGGCGCGAAATGAAGTTCGAAACCACCCGTTTTGGTTCGATCGAAGTCAAGAGTGAAGATATCTTGATTTTCCCAGAGGGCCCTTTGGGCTTCCCTGATTGCACTAGGTTTACCTTGATCGAAGAGGAAAAGTCGCATCCTTTTAGGATGTTACAATCCTTGGATAACCCGGCTTTGGCCTTTGTGGTGGTCGATCCTTTAGTGGTTCGTCCTGACTATCACTTTAATGTCACCTTAAATGACCTAAAGCTGATTAAGGCCGACGACACTGAGTCTTTGGTGGTCTATACTATTGTGACCATGGCCAAAGAGATCAAAGACGTAACCGTGAATCTGCAAGGCCCCTTGGTAATTAACCCCGAGGCCCGTCTGGGTCACCAGTTTGTCTTGATTGACTCGGATTATACCACTAGGGAGCCCCTGCTCCAATCGTCTTCATCGGCGAATATGGAGGGCAGTCCAATCAAAGAAGAGCCCCAGAAAAAAGCCGTTTAAATTCGGCAAAATAAGGGCCTGGACCCTATCCAGCTTTAGTTGAATATTAAGATAAACATCTTTTATTTGACAAGAGCTTCGTTAAAAGCCAAGCTTTCAAATAGGCTCGTTACCTTTGAACGCTGGCAGGATAACAAGATGGGAAAGATTTACCAGAGCTTTGCTGAATGTGTCGGGCATACCCCGTTAGTACAGCTTAATCGCCTCAGCCAAGGGGTGGGCGCGACTTTGTTAGGCAAGATGGAAATGTTTAATCCAGGCGGTTCTGTAAAGGACCGCATTGGATTAGCCATGATCGAAGCGGCTGAAAAAGCCGGTCTGATTTCCAAAGACACAACCCTGGTTGAACCAACCAGCGGCAATACAGGCATCGCCCTCGCGTGGGTGGCTGCCGCCAAAGGATACAAACTCATTTTAACCATGCCCGAGACTATGAGTCTGGAGCGCCGAAAGTTATTAAGCGCCTTAGGTGCTGAATTGGTTTTGACCGATGGCTCTAAGGGGATGCGTGGGGCGATTGATAAAGCCACCGAGCTTTCGAATTCGGGTGAGCATTATTTTATGCCCCAACAGTTTACTAACCCCGCAAATCCCGAGATTCACCGCCAGACCACAGCGCTGGAATTGTTGGAAGATTCAAACGGTCAGATCGACTATTTTATATCTGGCGTAGGCACAGGCGGCACCATTACCGGTGTGGGCGAGGTTTTAAAAGAGAAGATCCCTGGGATTAAAATTATCGCGGTCGAGCCTAAAAACTCGCCGGTCCTCTCTGGCGGTGCGCCGGGTCTGCATAAAATCCAAGGGATTGGGGCTGGGTTTATTCCTGAAGTTCTGAATCAATCGGTTATTGATGAAATCATTCAGATTGGTGACGACGAAGCCGCTCATATGGCTAGGCATTTAGCCAGTGCTGAAGGGATCTTGGCCGGGATCAGTTCGGGGGCGGCTATTGCTGCTGGCCTGCAACTAGCCCACCGAGCCGAAGCCAAGGGCAAACGAATCGTGATGATTCTGCCTGATACGGGCGAGCGATATTTATCGACTCCCTTGTTCGAGGGCTAGTCGGTTTTATTTAGGTAAAATTAAAAAAGGCCCTGTCCAAGTTAAATCGGCAGGGCCTTTTTTTTAGGCAGATTATGCCTAGTAGGTTCTTCGAAGTTGCTGGGTAATATTTGCCGGTTACCCCAGCAATTCTCGCCTAGCCACTCATAGCCCGAAAATCCCCCTTAAACCCCTAGGCGAGGCCGCCTTGCCCCTTTGGGCGGGTCAAGAGCAGTTCGGCGATTTGAAGGGCGTTTAAAGCCGCACCTTTAAGTAACTGGTCTGCAACCACCCACATAGCCAAGCCGTTTTCCGTAGAGATGTCTTCGCGCAGACGACCCACATAGGTCAGGTAACTGCCGCTAATCTCTTTGGGGGTGGGGTATCCACCTGGCTCGCGCCGGTCAAATACCTCGACACCAGGGGCTTTTTCCAAAATCGCTCGTGCTTCTTCAACACTTAATTTGCGCTCGGTTTCGATCTGGATCGATTCCGAATGGGCCCTAAAGACCGGCACACGCACACAGGTTGCCGAGACTTTGACGTTGGGGGCGCTCATAATCTTGCGGGTCTCATGAACCATTTTCATCTCTTCCTTGGTGTACCCATTTTCCAAGAAGACATCGACGTGAGGGATCACGTTAAAGGCGATTTCGTAGGGGTAAATCTCGTGTTTGAGCGGATTGCCAGCAACATAGTCGTGCACCTGAGTTTTTAATTCCTCAATCGCCATAGCGCCGGTTCCCGAGACCGACTGGTAGGTCGAAACCACAATCCGCTTGATCCCCGCTGCCAAATGTAACGGATTTAACGCAACCACCATCTGAATGGTAGTGCAGTTGGGATTGGCAATAATTCCGTTATGTTTAAAGGCCTCTTCTGGGTTGACTTCGGGCACTACCAAAGGGATAGAGGACTCCATGCGAAAAGCAGAAGAGTTATCCACCACCACCGCACCCGCTTTCACTGCCGAAGGAGCAAATTCCAAGCTCCGCCCTGCTCCAGCCGAAAACAGAGCTAAATCAATCCCTTTAAAGCTATTGTGGGTCAGTTCTGCAACCTTGATTTCCTGGCCTTTGAAAGTTAAAGTCTTGCCCACACTGCGGGCAGACGCCAAGAGGCGTAGTTCAGATACGGGAAAATTTCGTTTTTCTAAAAGCCCGATCAAATCGGCCCCGACCGCCCCGGTAGCCCCGGCAATGGCAACTTTCATGATTTTTTAGGAAAAGAGGTGCATAAATATGACAGGGCAGGATAGTCGAGTAGTCCAGAGTTCGTCAAGCCTCGTCGTCACCCGATTCGGGTAGGGCTTTTTTGGAATTGACGCCTAACTGCTGTAACTTTTTTGCTTGCCCCACAAGATTATCTTTTCCCTCACTCAAGCGCCCAACCGCTTCTCCATGGGCCTTTTGAGCCCTGGTTAAATGTATTCCCACATCTTCCATAGCCTCTGTAAAAAGGACAAACTTGCTGAGCATCGACTCGGCCTGCTTGGTTATTTTTTGAGTGTTCTGGCTTTGGTATTCCTGTCTCCAGAGACTCTCCACCATCTTAAGTACGATAAAAAGCGTGGAAGGACTCACCAGCAAAACGCGGGCGTCAAATCCAGTTTTAAACAGGGTTTGGTCCTGCTCTAATGCGGCAAATAGAGCGGGCTCGATAGGAACAAACATTAAAACAAAGTCCAAGGTTTTGATTTCTTCGATTTGCTCGTAATTTTTCTCTGACAATAGCTTAATATGCCGTTTGACTGAAGCGGCATGCTCTTTCAAGTGGCTCTGCTTTTCATCTTCAGCCTCCGCGTTGTAGTAGGCTTCGTAGGCAGTTAGGGAGCATTTGGCGTCAATTACTAAATCCCGCTCTTGATTCAAATGTACAACTGCGTCTGGACGTAGATTACCATCCACGGTGGAGTAGTTCTTCTCCAGTTCGTATTCGTGACCTAAGCGCAAGCCCGATTCTTCTAAAACACGGCCTAAAATAACCTCGCCTAAACGACCTTGGGTTTTGGAGTCGTTTTTGAGGGCTTTTGTCAGGTTGTGCGTGTCTTGGGATAGTTGTTGGTTGAGGTTTTGCAGGTTTACCACTTGTGCTAGTAACGAAGCCCGCTCCTTTCCTTCGGTAACATATACTTCCTCAACTTTTGCTTTAAACTGATTTATTTGCTCCTTTAAAGGGCCAATCATCCCCTTTAATTCCTCTTGATGAGTCACGGAGAGCTTTTTGCCTTTTTCCTCCAAAATCCGGTTGGCTAAGAGTTCGAAGCGTTCCTCTTGGCGTTTGAGCTCCTCCGCCTTGCCCTCGACCAGCAAATTTAGTTTTTCTTGGGCGGCCAGAAGTTTTTCGTCGAGCTGGGCACGGCTGGTTCTAAATCCAATATTTTCCTCTGCCGTCTCTGCTTCTTGGAGTTTGGTCTCTGCAAGTTCAGCTTTGATTTGGTCTAATTCTTTTTGCCGATCATCTAAACGTGACTGGGCTTGGTCGTTTTTCCCTTTTAAGGTCAATGCCCAGATCAACAAGGCAACTGCTGCTGTGCCCAAAATCAGGGCGATTAAATAGGCTTCATTCATTTAAATAGCTCTAATAATTGGGGCGGAAGGCCGGGGCGTCCGTTGATTTTAAGGCCGGTGCCAATGATTTTTGCTTTGAGCACCGGGGTCTGGTCGGGCATTCTAAAAATCGCCTGTTCAAAACAAAATCGCAGCTTTGTTTCTTGGCGTAAATGGACGGTGACCACAAAACGGTCTCCTGAATGAAGGGTTTGTAAATAATCTAGTTCCGCCCGCAATACCACCAGCCGGTACCCAGCCTGATGCAGCCCCGCAAAATCGAGGCCCAAGGTTTTTAGGTATTCGTGGCGGGCGTGTTCCAAATACCCCTGGTAAACCCCGTTGTTAACCATGCCCAAGAGGTCCAACTCATAGTCGCGGACCGACATTTCAAGAAAAAATGCGCAATTTTTAAAGGGATTGGCCATTTTCAAAGGGCTGTATGGTTGCTATCTTAGGGCATCCTAGCCTTAGAAAGGTCTTTAAGCAAGTTGGGGAATGATGTTGGAAATCCTGCAAAATCGGTGGGCCAAACGGCAGTATCAGGGGCGCCTAATCCACCTGGTAGAAGACCAGTGGGGGCGGATCGAAGTGATTGATCGGCAAGGAGAGCGGAGCCTGCATTTTGGCCGACCAGAGAAACAATCTGCCATGGACCTAACCAGCCCTCACCGCCTGCTTTTAGACTATACCCAAGCGATGATATTGGCTTTAATGTTACGCCCAGAAATCCCTTCAAAAGTCCTGTTTTTAGGTTTGGGCGGGGGCTCGATGGTGAAATATTTACTCCGCCTCTTCCCGCAAATGCTTATTGAAGCCGTAGAACTTCGGCCCAAAGTGGTGGAGGTAGCCGAGGAATTTTTTTATTTACCTAAAAACAAAAATTTAAAGGTGATTGTTGGTGACGCTCAAGAATACCTAGTCCAGGCCCAAGGCGCCAGTTATGATTTAATCTTTGTGGACGCCTTTGAGTCAGGAGGCATTTCGGGTTCCGTACAGGGGCCTTTATTTGTAACGGCTCTAAAGGGGGCTTTGAGTAAAAACGGGCTAGCCGCCTTAAATCTATGGACTATGCCTGAAGGCCCCTTTAATTTAAGTTTTAAACTCCTAGACGAGGCCTTTTACTCACAGGTACTCTTCGCGAAGATTCCTGATCGGACCAACTGTATTTTGTTTCCCCTAAATTCGGGTCTTAAACCCCCAAGCACCGGCCAACTCACGCGCCGGGCCAAGGAATGGGAGCCGAGCTTTAATATTAACCTACCCCGCTGGGCGGCCCGAATGGCCGAAGACAATCTAATTTAGCCATGAAAAAAAGGGTTCAAGGTCTGTTTTCTTTTCTCAAATCCTCGCCCACCCCTGGCCAGGTGGTTCAGTCGTCAAAGAGCCTCTTGGAGGCGGCCGGTTTTGTGGCCCTGGGGGAAAGAACGACTTGGAAGCTAAAACGGGGCGGGGCTTATTTGGTGGAGCGGGGTGGTAGTTTGATTGCCTTTAGATTAGCTGGGAAGGCAGAGGAGGGCTTTCGAATCTTAGGCGCACACACCGACTCACCAGGGCTCAAGGTTAAGCCCAGAGGGGATTTAAAAAAATCGGGCCACTGGAGTCTGTCGGTCGAGGTTTATGGGGGGGTTTTGCAATCTAGTTGGTTTGATCGGGATTTAAGTCTTGCTGGTCAGGTGGCGTACCTCGACAACCAGGGGAAAGCCCAATTAGCATTAGTGGACTTTAAACGGCCTTTAGCTATCATCCCAAACTTGGCCATCCACCTGCGGCCTAAAGCCAACGAAGGGTGGAAGATTGAGCCTCAAAAGGAATTAAGCCCACTCTTAGGGCTTGATAAAAAAGGAAGCCTTAAAGAATTGTTGCTTAAAGAGTTGGGCCCAGATGCTAAAACCCTACTGGATTTCGACATGCTCTTGTACCCAACCGAACCAGCCACATTGGTGGGGGTGGAGGAGGAGTTTATCTCTGGGGCAAGGCTCGACAATTTGGCCAGTTGCTTTCTTAACATAGAGGCCTTGATTGCTTCGAAGTCAAATAAAAATCAATTGATTGTCCTGAACGATCACGAAGAGGTGGGCAGCGGTTCAGCCGTAGGAGCGGGAGGGAATTTTTTAGAGTCGGTTTTAAGCCGAATATTGCCCGAACCCGAAGCCCGGGCCCAGGTCTTGGCGGATAGCTGGTTTTGCTCGCTAGATAACGCCCACGCCCTTCATCCGAATCATCCAGAGATGCATGACCCTGAACACGCACCCCTACTGGGCGGGGGGCCCGTGATCAAATCCAACGCTGGGCAGAGCTATATCACGGATGCCCAAGCGAGCGGATTTTTCCAAAAGTTGTGTTTGCAAAACAAAATTCCCTATCAACACTTTGCAGTTCGTTCTGATCTGCGCTGTGGCTCGACCATTGGTCCTTTGACCGCCCGCCAGTTGGGGCTTAAGGGGCTCGACTTGGGGCTTCCTAGCCTGGCCATGCACTCCATCCGCGAAACCATCGCTGTGGCAGACCTGGACCACATGGCCGCGGCACTCAGGGCTTGGTTGGCGGAGGATTAGGGCTAAATAAACGGGGGATAAAGCGACCGGTTTGGGCGCAATATTGGCGGTAATCTTCACCAAATTCCTGGAGCATTAAACGCTCCTCGCTTTGAATGATCAGGTGCCAAACCGGATGTAGTGCCGTCAAAAAAATCAAGAAACTCCAGTCGTCGGCCCACAAAGCCAAGCCCAATCCAAAGGGTCCAATGAAACCAGCGTAAAGCGGGTGTCTGAGCCATTTAAACGGACCCAAAATTGTTAGCTCTCGCCCTCTTTTCTCTACGGGCAAAGCTTTAACACTCCAAAGGATTAAGCTTACACAACCGAGTACCCCTATCATTAAAAAGGCCAGTCCAAGGGTTGGAGACCCATGGATCTGGCCTAATTGAAGCTGCGCTTGAAAGTAAAAGGTGAGGGCTGTTCCAACCAAACTAATCAAAGCCCCTTTCGGACCAGCGCCAAAAAGACGTTCGTACCCTCGCAAGGATTAAGCCTCCCATCGCAAGATTGGCTTGCGGTTGGCCAACACCTCGTCCACCCGCCCGACAGCGGCGGTTTTGGGGAGGGCGGCTAACTCGTCGTGGCCTTTTTTGCCAAGCTCAATCAGGGTCTGGGCGAACTGATCTAAGGTCTCTTTCGACTCGGTTTCCGTAGGCTCGATCAACATCGCGCCCTCGACTACCAAGGGGAAATAAATGGTTGGTGGGTGGTAGCCCGCCTCGATCAAGCCTTTGGCTAGGTCTAAGGTGCTGACGTGGTTTTCCTTTTGCCGTTTGTCGGTTAGTAAAACCTCGTGCATGGCCCGGTGCTGTTTAAAGGGCACCTCGAAATGGTCTTCTAAGAGCGCTTTTAGATAATTGGCATTGGTTACAGCGTTTAGGGTCATCTGCCGCAAACCCTTTGGCCCTAAGCTCCGAATGTAGGTCCAAGCGCGGATCAATACGCCCACGTTGCCATAGAAGCTCCTCACCTTGCCGATCGATCGGGGACGGTCGTTGTTCCACTCGACCTTGCCGTTTCGCTCGACTAAAACAGGCTTGGGCAAGAAGGGCTCCAAAATAGCTTTAACCCCAACCGGCCCAGCCCCTGGACCGCCGCCCCCGTGGGGGGTAGCAAAGGTTTTGTGGGTGTTAAAATGGAGTACATCCGCCCCAAAGTCGCCAGGGCGAGTCACGCCAACCATGGCGTTCATGTTGGCCCCGTCCAAATAAACCAAACCACCCCGAGCATGGACCAAGTCGCAAACCTCTTTGATTCGTTCCTCAAACAGCCCGCAGGTGTTGGGGTTGGTAATCATGATCCCGGCGATTTTTTCATTCATCATCTGATCTAAGGTATTCAGGTCAATCAGCCCGTCTGGTCCCGAAGGCAGGGTGATTGCGTCCAAATGGCAGATCGATGCGGAACTAGGGTTGGTACCGTGAGCCGAATCGGGGATCAAAATTTGAGTTCGAGCCGAATCCCCTCGATGGTTGTGGTAAGCCCTTATCAGCATTAAGCCCAAAAGCTCCCCATGAGAACCGGCAGCCGGATGCAAACAAACTGTATCCATGCCACTGATCTCAGCCAGATCATTTTGTAGTTCAAAGAGTAAGCGCTTTAATCCTTGATTCGAACCGTGGGGGGCGTAGGGGTGCGCTTGGGCGAAGCCATCCAGGTTAGCGGCGACTTCGGCCATCTTGGGGTTGTACTTCATGGTGCAACTGCCCAAGGGATAAAATCCCCCGTCTAACGAATAGTTCCACTGGCTTAAGCGGGTGAAGTGGCGCACCACTTCTGGCTCGGAAAGTTCTGGAAGATTAGGGGATTGGCGTAGATTCCCCCCAAGTAATTCTTCGTCGGAAATAATCGGTAAATCCATCTCGGGCAGTTCAACACCCCTTTTGTTTTGCCCTCCAAGCTCAAATAACAAGGGCTCGTGAAAGACCAAACCCGCTTTACCTGGATTCATAGTTCCCCCAATTTGGAAACCAAGAGGTCGATCTCGGCTTTACTGTTAAGCTCGGTAACGCTGATCAAAATACCGCCCTCGGTCTGTCCAAAGCGGGCTAGATCAACCCCAGCCATGAGTCCCTCATGAAGCAATTTATCGATCCAAAGCGTGGCATTACAAGGCAGTTCTAAGCAAAACTCATTATAAACCCGGCCCGTATAGCGCGGTTTTAGTTTCGTTTGGCTCCTGATCTGCTCAAGCGCATAACGAGTCTTGCTCATGTTGATGCGAGCCAGATCCTTAAGGCCCTCCTTGCCCAACAAAGATAAGTAAATGGTCACCCAAAGGGCACAAAGGGCTTGGTTGCTACAGATGTTACTGGTCGCCTTTTCGCGCCTTATGTGTTGTTCCCGAGTGCTTAAGGTCAAACAAAAGGCTCGGTTCCCCCGCGAATCTTCGCTTAACCCACTTAAACGACCGGGCATTTTGCGCATATATTCTTTTTTGCAACCGAAGACACCCAAATAAGGTCCACCATAACTCAGCGGCAGCCCCAAGCTTTGCCCTTCACCCACAAAAATATCAGCCCCATGCTGGCCAGGGGTCTGGATCAGCCCCAAGGAGGTCATCTCAGGTAAAACCGCGATGTTCAGCGCCTTGGACTTGGCTAAAAGCGCCCCGTGAGCCGCTTGATCCTCAATCACCCCGTAGAAGTTAACCACCTGCAACACCGAACAAAGGGCGTTTTGGTCGAGTTCTTTTTCTAACAACTCCAGATCGGTCTGACCGCTGGAAAGCAGCGGAATGGTGACGATCTGATAATCCCCAAAGCTCAGATAGGTTTTAATCGTTTCGGCGTATTCTGGGTGGAGCCCAGCCGAAAGTAAAACTTTGTTGGGTTTAGGATTAACCCGTTTTGCCATCATCACCGCTTCAGCCGCTGCACTGCCGGCCTCATACATACTAGCGTTGGCCACTTCCATCCCGGTGAGTTCGCAAAGTAGGCTTTGGAACTCAAACATCGCTTGTAGGGTCCCTTGGCTCACTTCGGGCTGGTAAGGGGTGTAAGCGGTCAGAAACTCGGCTCGGCTCACTAATGCCGAAATAGCACTAGGAATAAACCGCCGATAAGCCCCAGCCCCTAAAAAACTAGGCAGGTCTGCCGGATAGTCGGCCGCTTTGGCCTTGAGTTCCTTAAGTAGTGCATATTCGCTTTTAGGTTCGACTATTTTAAGCCCACCTTGCAGCCTTAAAGATTCGGGAATGGCGCTAAACAGGTCGCTCGCCTGGGAGACGCCGATTTTATCGAGCATCTCCTGATTAGAGCGGGAGTCATTGGGGAAATAACGCAATTGGTCTAATCCTCGGCGCAAAAGGTTTGATACTCTTTGTGGGTCATCAACTTGGCCAATTCTAAATCGGCTGGGTCAATTTTGAGTTTGATCATCCAACCCTCGTCATAAGGGGCCGAATTAACCAGATCAGGTTCTTCTTCTAGGTCTTTGTTTACCGACAAAATTTCGCCGCCAATGGGGCAAAAGATTTCGGAAACGGCCTTTACTGATTCAATATTACCCACCGTTTCGTCTGCGTCGATAATGGTCCCTTCTTCGGGCAATTCGACAAAAACAATGTCGCCTAATTTATTTTGGGCGAAGTCGGTGATTCCCAACGTCACTTCCGTGCCGCTGATTAAGATCCACTCGTGCTCTTCGGTGTATTTGAGTTCCGGTCGAACTTCCATGAGACTCCTCTAGTTTGGTAGGACAAGAATTGATCTTTGATTCGGGCAAAAAAAAAATCAACCCCATTTTTTCTCTAGTTATGCTTTTTTACTGGTCTTCACAAAAGAGCCTTGAATCAATTTAGCTTCCAACACCCGGTCTCTGACCTCAATCCCAATTATTTTACCCGGTTGCGCGTGTTCCGCTTTGATCCAAGCCATACCGATACCTCCAGAAAGGACCGGAGAGTGGCTTCCGCTGGTGACCTCGCCAATCAATTCGCGAGAATTTAAATCCACCACCTTGCAATGATTCCGAGGGACCCCTTTGCCGACCAAAACAAACTTGACTAACTGTTCCTTTAGCCCGGCTTTTTGAGCAGCTAACAACGGGGAGCGGCCAATAAACTCTTTCTCTAAGTCCATAAACCGGGACATGCCGCAGCCTAGGGCTAAGTGTTTGTCATCGATCTCTTGCCCGTACAGGGGAAAAGCGACTTCCAAACGCAGGGTATCGCGAGCTCCCAGCCCGGCAGGTTGAAGCCCTTCTTCTTGGCCTAGTTCCATCAATTTTTCCCAAAGCCACAGGGTATGCTCTTGATCTATAAAAATCTCAAACCCATCCTCGCCGGTGTATCCCATGCGGGCGATTAAAAGCTCTTTGCCATCAATCAAGTCCCAGTCGAAAAACCAGTAACCAATCTTGGTTAAGTCAATCTTCACCAATTTTTTAAGAATCGCTTCCGCCTTGGGGCCCTGAATGGCGATTTGGCCGGTGGCGTCCGACTTGTCGGTTAAAACGACCTCCCCTTTTATATTTTGAGCTATCCAAGCGTGGTCCTTGTCTTTGTTGCTGGCATTAACACAAAGTAAGAATTTGTCGTCGCAAAGGCGGTAAACCGAAAGGTCGTCCACAAAGGTGCCGTTTTCGTACAACATGGGTGAATAACGCACCTGCCCAGTTTTCATATCCCCAAACCGGTTGGGCAAAAGGCGCTCAAGGTTGGCTAAAGCGTCTTTGCCTTCTAAGTAAAGCTCTCCCATGTGGCTGACATCAAATAAGCTTGCACCTTGGCGGGTGCGCATGTGTTCAGCAATGATACCTTCATATTGGATGGGCATGTCCCAACCGGAAAAATCGACCATTCTTGCACCATGGTTGTGGTGCCACTGGTTCAGCGGTGTTTTTTTCAAAGAGCCTCCAGAGGTTATTATTAAAGGGAGTAGGCTGACGCTATCTGAAATTCAAAATTTTAGAAAGGCCCATTTGGGGCCTTAGGCCTTGCAATCCCCTGGAAACCTCGGTTAAGGTTAAGCTCAAATCCTATCAAGAGGCGCATGTATATTCCTATCGACCAATTCACCAAAGACCAAAAGCTTTGGTATGGCCGATTGATCGCTTCTGCGGTTAAGATGGATGGCGCGGTTTCACCAGACGAGATCGAGTTTGTGATCCACACGCTGCATTTTTTAGACAATGAGCAAAAGGCCATTGTGCAGCTGATCTTAAAATCCAAAGCAGATATCCCATTTAACACCACCCCCCCGCCTGGAATTAAACGAAAGCATTTGGCGATGATTTTTACCGAATTGATATCGCTTATGGTTTCTGATTCCGAAATAGCTAATTATGAAAAAAGCTTCTTGTCTGAATTTGGCGTAAACTGCGGTTTTTCTAAAGAAGAGATTGAAACCTTTACTCAATGGGCGGGACTGGCTTTTCAAACCGAAAAAAAGCGAAGAGAAATCCTGGAGAAGTTTTAATGCGCCTCCTCTATTTTGAGGCTCCCGCGGGCATTGCGGGGGATATGTGTTTAGCTGCTTTGGTGGGCTTGGGGGTGGAGCCGGCCTTTATTGAATCGCGCCTACAAGGATTAGGGCCGATTCGCTTAAGGTTCCAGCCCGTGGTCAAAGCCGGGGTTTCGGCACTGAAGCTGGAAATCGAGGCCCAAAGCCCGCAATTTGATCACCATCACTATAGGGATATTGAAAAACTAATCGACCAAGCTGGACTTGAAGAGGCCGAGCGAGATTTGGCCCAAGCGATTTTTAAGGCGCTTGCGGTTGCCGAAGGGGCGATCCATGGGGTTGCCCTTGAAAAGGTTCACTTTCACGAGGTAGGGGCGATTGATTCGATTGTAGATATTGTTGGCACCGCTATCGCCATAAACGCGTTAAAACCGGACCAAATCTTATTTTCACCCATTGCTTTAGGTTATGGCGAGGTTGCCATCAGTCATGGACGATACCCGGTCCCGGCTTTGGCCACCTTAGAACTACTCAAGGGACTCCCTGTTTACGGTGGGAATCACCCGGTCGAATTAACCACCCCAACCGGTGCGGCCATCGCCAAAACCTTGGCCCAGGGATTCAGTCCGGGGATGCCCTTAATGAGCCTAGAAAAGATCGGGTATGGCGCAGGCACGAGAGACCTAAAAGACCAGCCTAACGTGCTCCGCGTGTCCCTAGGTCTAAGCCGCTAGGTCTTGGCCCACCAACAAATACCCCCCTTTCTGCCAATCCCGAAACACCTCAAAAGGTAGATTGGGATTGAGGCCCTTTTTTTCGACCAAGGGTTCTAAAGCCGGGAACCCAAGGTCAGAGTCGAGCGGCAAATAAGACGGGTCTTCTAACAACGACTGGACGATTTCTTCGTCACTGACAAAGACTAGAAGGGTCATCGCATAGCTCCTAAAGGGGGTTGCGTTGGGTTTACTTCGACTGGTGGTGAGCCTCAAATTCGCCTTTGAGCCGGACTAAAAGTCCGGTGTCCTTTTTTTCCTGCTCATATATCAAGGTTTCGCCTTGGGGACCCTGGCCAATATAGGTTTGGGTGAGCGGTAAAAAGGCGTTGTACTTTTGTAACATTTCCTCACTCCCAAAAACATAGTAGCGACCGTCGTTATAAATGGCGATAAACGCTTGGTCGGAGGCGGATTTACCTTCGCAGGCGGGGGCGCTTAGCTTGAAATAATCACAAACCTGGCCTAAAAGTTTATCTTTAAGCTCGTCCCCTTTTTTCTCCATCTCCAAAACCACCGTCTCCCCTTTGGGGCCTAAACCCAAAAAGGTTTGGGTATAGGGAAGATGAGGATGGTATTTTTCGGTCAGATCTGCGCTGCCCACTACATAGATCCGGCCATTTTGGTGGATTTCCAGGTATTGAGGCGCTTTGGCTTCGCTGGAGGGCGAAGAGCTAGTGGCGGCGCAGCCACTTAACAAAAATAGGCCCAAGATCAAGGTGTAAAAAGACTTCATAGTCGCTCCTAAGGTAGGTTCGTTGGGGGAATAACGTTGGTATTAGGGCTATCCTGCTCGCAAATGTCCTCAAAAGACCTAGAAAAATGTAAGATTTACGTTAAGGATTGGACCCTTTCTTTGGGGGCTGGTACAAAGGAAAAACTTTTTTAAGGGAACCCATGAACGACCACCAATCCCCCAGCCCCGAAGACATTAAACAGGCTCATCTTTTCTTAGACGACCTGAAAGACGAGCTACTTGCTGGCCATAGCCCTGGCGAAGTTTATCAAAAATTAATTGAACATGGGATGTCCAAAGAGCAGGCCGATGATGCCTTAGATCACGCGGTGACCCATTTGATGTCCGACGAAACCCTGCTTTTAGACCGGATCGAGGACGACCAAGAGCGGACCGAACTGGCCGACTTTATTGGTGCCGCCAAATCCGAGCCTGAAGAAGGCTTAAAAGCCCGCGCCTGGTCCCTAGCCGGGGGCTGCGCCCAAGGGGTGCTGATCGAAGGCGGTGGCGGCCAAGGTATGACCGACGAACATTTAGGCGAGGTGGCCAACGGAATATATATCTTGATTTCCCAAGGCTTGGCACCTAAAAGGATCGAACAACTACTGATGGTCCGTGGCCTACCCGAACGCTTCGCCCAATGGGTGGTCAAGGTCACCAAAGAAGCCGTCGAACAAGAAAAACAAGACGAACCCCAGGCTTGAGGGGGGGAAAGGTTGCCTAAACAAAACACTTTAGGATAACCTACTGCTAACCTATAGGAACACCATGACCCACCTAACCCTACAGGAAGCCAGCCAGTCGTTGGAACAACTCGTCCAGATGGTAACCGAGGCCCACGAACCCGCCCTCCTCACCGGCAAACAGGGAAACGCGGTTTTGATTGCTGAAGAAGATTGGCGAGCGATTCAAGCGACCCTTTATCTGCATTCCATCCCCGGAATGGTTCAGCGTATAAAGGAGGGAATAAATACGCCGACAGCAGACTGCGATGCTGATAGCTAAAATATCCTAAGCAAATCAATGCTGAGCGTAAAAATCCTCTAAACCAAAATCTCCACCCCGGCGAGCCATTGGGCGACCTCTTTGGCGTGGTAGGTGAGGATTAGGCTAGCGCCGGCGCGTTTAAAGGCGGTCATGGTCTCTAACACAGCTTTTTTATAGTCGAGCCAGCCGTTTTGGCCGGCGGCCTTGAGCATGGCATATTCGCCCGAGACGTTGTACACCGCGACCGGTACATCAGAGAGTTCAGCCAAGGCGCGGACTACGTCTAGGTAAGGCAAGCCGGGTTTGACCATCACCATATCCGCCCCTTCGCTCAAATCGAGATTAAGCTCACGAATCGCCTCTTTTACGTTGGCCGGGTCCATTTGGTAGGTCTTTTTATCTCCCTTTTTAGGCGCAGAATCCAGGGCGTCCCGGAAGGGGCCGTAAAAGGCGCTGGCGTATTTGGCGGTGTAGCTCAAAATCCCAACCTTAGTAAATCCAGCCTCGTCCAGCGCCCGGCGGATCACCTCCACCCGGCCATCCATCATGTCCGAAGGGGCGATAATGTCCGCCCCCGCTTGGGCCTGACTCACCGCCTGTCTGGCTAAAATTTCGAGGGTTTCGTCATTGAGAATTTCCCCCTCGGCGCTGACCAACCCGTCGTGTCCGTCTGAGCTATATGGGTCCATGGCCACGTCAGTGATCAAACAAAGTTCAGGCAGTTCCTTTTTAAGGAGCCGTAAGCACTGGTGATAAAGCCCTTGAGGGTTGGCAGATTCGGTGGCTACCCGGTCTTTTAACGAATCTGGCAGCGCGGGGAACAGAACCACTGCTTTGATCCCCAAGGCGACCAATTCCTTGCACTCTTCTAAAAGCAGGTCTGGGCTGTAACGAAAGATGCCGGGCATACTCTTGATTTCGCTTTTGATCCCAGTGCCTTCTAAAATAAACAGAGGCATAACTAAATCGTCCACGGTGACCCGGTTTTCTTGAACCAGGTTTCGAATAGCTTGCGAGGCCCGGTTCCGCCGGGGACGAATCGGAATTTCCATGGAATGCCTATGGGAGGTATAATTTAGGGGTTACTTTTCCAAGCGTGGTACACCTTGTTTGCTTCTTCGGTCCAGCAGATGAATTTGTCAGATGTATCCCGACCTAAACTGGCGGCCAAGAAAAAGAAACCCTCGCTAGGTCTCATTTCCCCGTCTTTGCTAACCACTAAGACGGACATAAGACCCCGGCCCTCTGCTTCCTCTTCTAACGAAATCTCTTCTAACAAGTTTTGCAAATCCCAGTCGTGGGCCATGAAGTGCAACACTTTAATTTCCTTGGCAAACCCTTCGTAGGTAACCAATTCCCTTCGTTGGGCGACCCCGGACAGAAACCGTTTGCCTTCTCTTTTAGCTTGATTCCACTCTTCCTTTGTACCCTTCAGCGCTAGGCTCCAAAAACGATTAAAAGAGGGATCGTCAGCTCAAATGAGAATAGCCCTTGATCGCCGCATCCAGGGACTTAGCCATGTTTCGGCCCGAAGCAATGGCCCGAACAACCAGCGATTGACCCGTTGCCATGTCGCCCGCAGCAAAGACGTTTTTCAGATTGGTTTGGTAGTTGGTGGTTTTAACATTCCCTCGCTGGTCCAGTTCGACTCCCAACTGTTCAAGCAAACCTTCCTTAACAGGCGATTCAAAACCCATGGCTAAAAAAACCAAATCGGCCTTGATATTAAATTGGCTGTCAGGTCGCTCGCCCATTTGCCATTGGCCTGCCTCGTTTTTAGTCCAGTGGACCTCGACACATTCGAGACCGGTTAGTTTTCCTTCGCCTAAGGCACGCTTGGTATTAACCCCAAAAAGCCTAACACAGCCCTCTTCTTGAGAAGAACTGGTTCGGTGAATGCGGGGATATTCGGGCCAGGGGTTGTCCTGGCCTCGTTCTTTGGGTGGCATGGGTAGGATTTCTAATTGGGTCACATTCGCCGCACCTTGGCGGATGGCGGTGCCCACACAGTCAGAACCAGTGTCCCCACCTCCGATCACCACCACTTGTTTGCCCTTGGCCATAATCTCTGGGACGTTTATCTTTCGACCAGCGTTGCGCCGGTTTTGTTGGGTTAGGTAGGTCATAGCCATATGCACCCCTTCGACCCCGTCCAATTGCTTGAGGCCCCGTGGCTTTTCAGCGCCACCGGTCAGGCAGATAAAGTCAAAATCCTTTTGCAACTGCTCTACCTTAAGGTCTTTGCCAACCTCGATCCCCGTTTTAAAGGTGATCCCTGAACGCCGCATAATATCAACCCGCCGATCAACAACCCACTTTTCCAGCTTAAAATCAGGGATACCTAAGGCTAAAATGCCCCCTAAAACCTCGTTTTTTTCAAAAACCGTAACCTCGTGCCCGGCTAGGTTAAGTTGGGCCGCAGCAGCTAGCCCAGCAGGGCCGGAGCCAATCACTGCAATCTTTTTGGAAGACGAAGGGATTTGCGGAGTGGGCTCAACCCAGCCTTCAGTATAGGCCCGTTCGATAATCGCCAATTCGACCTGTTTGATCGAAACCGGGTCATCCACCAGTCCGGCGCAGCAGGCCGACTCACAGGGCGCTGGGCAAACACGACCGGTGAACTCTGGAAAATTGTTGGTTGACTGTAGGCTTCCGTAGGCATTTTTCCATTGCCCTTGGTAAATATATTCGTTGAATTCAGGAATCAAGTTTTGCACTGGGCAACCCCAATTACAAAAAGGCACCCCGCAATCCATACAACGAGCCGCTTGGGTAGCCAGTCGTCTTGGGGTTAGTCCGGTCTCGAATTCATTAAAATGTTGCTTGCGTTGACCCGCAGGCTGCTTTTTAGGGTTTTCCCGAACATATTCCAGGAAGCCAGTTGGTTTTCCCATTTAAGATGCCTTGGTGCTGTTGGTTGTAGCCAAGATTTTGCGGTATTCCAAAGGAATCACCAAAACGAACTCGGTTAGATGTTTTTTCCAGTTGTCCAAGAGGAGTTTAGCCCGCTTGCTACCGGTCAACTGATAGTGTTCCTCCACCATGGATTTGAGGAGTGCTGCATAATCGGGGTCGGTGACCTGTTCGATGTCAACTAGGCTTAAGTTGCAGCGTTTTTTAAAGAGCCGGTCTTGATCGTAAACAAACGCCAGCCCGCCACTCATCCCGGCTGCAAAGTTTTTGCCCGTCTCACCTAGAACCACCACCACCCCGCCGGTCATGTATTCGCAGCCATGGTCCCCAACACCTTCGACAACGGCCATCGCACCTGAGTTGCGCACGGCGAACCGTTCGCCGACTTTGCCGTTAAAGAAGGCCTTACCGCTGGTAGCCCCGTAAAGTAGGGTGTTGCCAGCGATCATGTTTTGGGTTGCCCGCCAAGTGGCACCATCGGGAATGCTTAGCACAATCTTGCCACCCGAAAGCCCTTTGCCCACATAATCGTTAGCGTCACCCTTTAAATTAAGGGTTAATCCACTAGGAATAAAGGCTCCCAAGCTTTGCCCCGCAGTTCCATTTAGGTCAACAATAATGGTGTCTTCAGGAAGACCCTGGGCATGGTATTTACGAGTAATCTCACTGCCCAACATGGTTCCAGTAGTACGGTTTCGGTTTCTGATATCCATCGAAAAACGGACCTTTTCGCCCCGCTCAATCGCTGGAGCCGCCAACTTGATCAGTTCCAAGTCCAAGATCCCATCTAGGTTTCTAGGTGGTTTGCCGATATTGCGGTAAACCCCATCGCGGCTTTTTGGTTTAGTAAAGAGTTTCCTAAAATCAAGCCCTTTAGATTTCCAATGATCAATGGCCTCTTTGGTTTTTAAACGGTCCACTTGCCCAACCATCTCTTCAAATTTTCGGTACCCTAAGGCGGCCATCAACTCGCGAACCTCCTGGGCAACAAAACGGAAGAAGTTGACTACATGGTCTGGGTCACCCTTAAACTTGCTACGTAGTTCCACGTCTTGGGTGGCAACACCCACGGGGCAGGTGTTTAAGTGGCATTTACGCATCATAATACAGCCTAAGATCACCAAGGCGCTGGTCGCAAAACCGAACTCTTCGGCCCCAATCAGGGCGGCAATAACCACGTCTCGGCCCGATTTAAGTTGGCCATCGACTTGAACCCGGATTTGGCCTCGTAGGTTGTTGGTCACTAAGGTTTGCTGGGTTTCAGCAAGGCCAATCTCCCAGGGTAAACCGGCGTGTTTGATACTGGTTGCGGGACTAGCTCCAGTACCCCCGTCATGTCCGGCAATGGTCACACTCTCGGCCAAGGCCTTAGAAACCCCGGCCGCTACTGTACCTACCCCAGATTCAGAAACCAATTTAACCGAGACATCCGCTTGGTTATTGGCGTTTTTGAGGTCGAAGATCAACTGCGCTAGGTCTTCGATCGAGTAAATATCATGGTGTGGCGGTGGGCTGATTAAGGTAACCCCGGGGATCGTATGCCGAAGTTTGCCAATATAATCGTCCACCTTAAAGCCGGGCAATTGCCCACCTTCACCGGGCTTTGCTCCTTGCGCTACCTTGATTTGAAGCTCGTCACCGTTAACCAAATAATGGCTAGTTACCCCAAAGCGACCTGAAGCCACCTGCTTGATTTTACTCCGCCTGGAATCGCCATTGGCGTCTGGAGTAAATCGGTCAGGATCCTCTCCGCCTTCTCCAGAGTTGCTCCTACCTCCGATCCGGTTCATCGCAATCGCCAAGGATTCATGGGCTTCGCGGCTGATTGAACCGATAGACATGGCCCCCGTAATAAAACGCTTGGTCAAGACGTCAACCGGCTCGACTTCTTCAATAGGAACCGGCGCTCGGGCGGTAAAATCGAAGTCAAACAGGTGCCGTAAAGATTGCGGATGGGATTCGTGGTCAACAAAATGGGTAAACTTTTTAAATGCAGCGTAGTCATTCCTGGTGGTCGCTTGCTGCAACATCGAGATCACAGTAGGGTTGTAGCCGTGGTATTCGCCTTGGCCACGCCAGTGGTATTCACCAGAGGTCATCAGCTTGTGGAAGCTCCGGGCTTCCGGGGCGTAGGCCCGCCGATGCCTCATACGAATCTCTCGGTGTAACTCCTCTAGCCCAATCCCTTCGACAACCGATTGGGTGCCTGCGAAGTGTTTTTCGATCAAGGTAGAGTTTAACCCCACCGCTTCGAAGATTTGCGCCCCTTGATAACTAGCCAAGGTGCTGATCCCCATTTTAGAGAAGATCTTCTTAAGCCCCATGTTAACCGCGTTGATATAGTTAACCTGGGCTTGCTGGCTATCAAGGCCTTGGGGAAGTTCTTGGCTGATTTCCATCTGCACAATCGATTCTAGGGCTAGATAGGGGTTAATGGCCCCCGCCCCATAACCAATTAGCATAGCAAAGTGATGGACCTCACGAACCTCACCTGATTCGACAATCAGACCAATCTTACCTCGTTTCTTTTTGGCAATCAGGTCGTGATGGACTGCTGAAACCGCCAGTAAACTTGGAATCGGTGCCACTTCCTCGTTAACACAGCGGTCCGAAAGCACAACTAGGCGGTGCCCTTCATCGACCGCAGCTTCAGCACGGGCGCAAAGGTCTTCGATCGCTTGTTCAAGGCTGATTTCGTTTAGCCTGTAGCCCATCTCGACCACTTTGCTACGAAAGCCCGAATAATCCATCTTTTTAAACTGCTCCAACTCGGCGTTGGTTAAAACCGGAGCAGGAACCTCCAACATTTTACAGTTGGATGGGCTTTCTTCCATGATGTTATAAGAGCCACCAATATTGGACTTGAGGCTCATTACCAAGCTTTCCCGAATCGAATCAATGGCCGGGTTGGTCACCTGGGCGAAGAGTTGTTTAAAATAGTTAAACAACAACTTAGGGTGATCAGAAAGCACCGCCAAGGGCACGTCGTTGCCCATGGAATAGGTGGTCTCCTGGCCATCAATAGCCATAGGTTTTAGCAACCGGTTTAATTCTTCATAGGTATATACGAAAATACGCTGATTCTGGCGCAGTTCGTCGTAGCGCGGTTGGCGCACGGTGCCCGGTTCAGGCAAAAGTTCGCGGTAGATCTTGTTTTCGTCAACCCACCTAGCATAGGGCTTTTGCCGAGACAGGCGAGCCTTGATCTCGTCGTTTCTGGTGATAATGCCTTCTTCGGTATCGATGAGAATCATCCGCCCAGGCCCTAATCGACCTTTTTTAACCACTCTTTCGGTGGGCACTTGAATTACGCCAATCTCGCTGGCCATAACAAACAGGTCGTCTTTGGTTTGCACATAACGCATAGGCCTAAGCCCGTTTCGATCTAATCCTCCGCCGACATAACGACCATCGGTAAAAATCATTGCAGCTGGGCCGTCCCAAGGTTCTTGTAGGGCGGCGTGATACTCATAAAAACCGTGGAGGTCTTTATCGATCTGTTTTTGGTTTTCCCAAGCTTCAGGAACCATCATAGCAAAAGCGTGTTCCATGCTCCGCCCGGTGGCTACTAAGAACTCAAAGAAGTTGTCAAAGGTACTCGAATCAGAGCCGCCTTCTTGCAGGACGGGCTTCAGCTTTTCGATGTCGTCGCCAAAATAGGACGAACTAAAGATGGACTCTCTGGCCTTGATCCAATTGATGTTTCCCCGTAGGGTGTTGATCTCGCCGTTGTGCGCAATATACCGGAAGGGTTGGGCCAAAGACCAAGTGGGGAAGGTATTGGTTGAGTATCGTTGGTGTACTAAGGCAATGGCGCTGACAAAATCGGGGTCCGAAAGGTCGGCGTAATATTTGCCAAGCTGCCAAGCTAAAAACATCCCTTTATAACAGATCGTCCGCCAGGACAAAGAGCAGACGTAAAAGAAACCTTTATCTTTGATGTCAGAGGCTTCAATGCGTAATTCGACTAAGCGCCGAATTGTGTATAATTTACGCTCAAAGGCATCATAGTCGCCCAAGCTGTTGGCTATAAAGACCTGCCAAATGGAAGGCTCCATGTGTAACATGTCTTTAGATAAACAACTGTTATCCGTAGGTACCCGCCGCCAACCAATTAGAATCTGTCGCTCTTCTTTGATCACTTCTTCAAAGATTTGTTTGGCTTGGTTTTGAGATACTAAATCAGGTGGCAAGAAAACCATGCCTACCCCAAAGTCTCCCTGGGCTTCCAAATGCACCCCAACCTTGTCCATCTCCTTTTGCAAGAAACGGTAGGGCAATTGAGTGGTTATCCCGGCCCCGTCCCCGGCTTTAGGGTCTGAACCCGCGGCCCCGCGGTGTTCTAGGTTGATCAGGATACTTAGGCCTTGCTCCACTATCTGGTGGCTGCGCTCGCCGTTGACCTGAACGATAACCCCGACGCCACAAGCGTCTTTTTCATTTGCCGGGTTATAGAGCCCCTCTGCCGGGGGTAGGCCAAAGGCCGAATGGGATTGGTCGGTCATGTTTGGTAGATTTGAATGCTACGGGCCCCCAAAAAAGGGACTAACGTAAAAATGTTTAGAACATTGGACCCTATCGTTTTTTTTTCCCAATGTAAATGGCAAGGTTGGGTCTGTCTGAATCTCTTTACAGTAAAGTAGGTTGCAGGTAAATCTAGCTTTAACGAGGTGTTTATGAGCCCGCAAGGTACCGCTCTACCAGTGCAACTAAGTTTTCTTGAGCTTCTAAAGGTCCGCCAAGCGGCTTTTGAAGGTCCACTAGCCTTGTTATTGGATTTAATCAAGAAACATAAGATGGAGATTCACCAGATCTGTCTGGCTGAGATATGCCAACCTTATCTGGATTACCTGGGATTAATGGAGCGTTTTGACCTGGAAGTAGCGGTCGAGTTTTTAGATATTGCTTCGACCTTGATTTTGATTAAATCACGTTCCTTAATTCCACGAGCAGAAGATCCCGAAGAAACCGAGGGCCCCGACCCAGAAACCGAATTAAAAGAACGCTTGGCGGCCTACCAGACCTATCGCCACCTAGCCGAAACTTTAAACCGATTTGAATTACTGGGTCGAGATAGTTTTTCCAGACCTTACGACCTGGACGAAGCCGAGCCAGGGGACGAAATACTTGAAGAGTTAACCCTATTTCGCTTAATCGACTCTTATGTCCAGGTGCTAGCGCGCTCTGAATTCAAAAAACCACACCAAGTTGAAGCAGAAGAATTAAGTCTGGATCAACAAATAGAACAATGGGTTAAACTGTTTACTCCTGGAGAACACCACCGATTTTGGAGCTTGGTTGGCGAGGAAGCCAGTCGGCCTAAGGTGGTATTGTCCTTTATGGCGACCTTAGAGCTTTCTAAAAATGCGGGGCTCAAGCTGACCCAAGCCGAACAATTTGGCGATTTGCATCTATATGTCAGTGACGCCTTCGCCAACTTTAAAGCCGAGTATCAGGTCTCTCGACAAAAGATGGCTTGACATCCCCCCATTGGGTAGTTATTTAGGTTGGTTTATGGAGATTCACCTAAACCGGCTTGAGGCCGGACCGGTTCATCTGGAGTTCGACGCCCCCGTCTCCAGACTAGAAGACCGGGTCACTGGCGGGCCAATCCAGATCAAAGCCCATTTGGCGCGTGATCAGGACCGCATTAGGCTTACCGGTGACTACCGGGCCGAAGTGATGGGACATTGCGACCTGTGTTTAGGTCAGATCCCCTTAATAATGGCGGGCAAGCTTGATTTGGTGCTTTGCTCAGAAGATGAGGACAAACCCGAACAATGGGATTTGGAACTAAATCTGGATGCGCAAGACCAAGATTATTATCAGGGCGACAAAATTGAGGTTCAGCGGTATTTTCAGGATCAATTGATTTTGGACCTGCCGCCAAAACTACTTTGTAGCCCAGAATGTCGCGGGCTTTGTGCCCGATGCGGTGCGGACTTGAACCACGAGCCCTGCCGCTGCGACGGAATCGACCCGTCCAACCCTTTTCTTTTGCTTAAGGATTTGCAAGAGAAGCACAAAAAACAGGAGAACTGAACCATGGCCGTACCCAAGAGAAGAACCTCGCGCAGCGTCTCCCGACAACGGCGGACCCACAAAAAAATCAGCCTACCTAATCTGTCAGCTTGCCCTGAATGCAGCGAGTTAAGACCCTCTCATCAGGTCTGCCCCAAGTGTGGACAGTACGCAGGCAAGCAGGTTGTTGAAGTTAAAGAGTAGGCTATAAAATATGGCGATCGCGCTGGACGCAATGGGGGGCGACTATTACCCCCAAGTACCGGTCGCTGCGGCTCTGCTTGCGGTCAA
>Ga0208246_1000142_pt1 | contig 67211 bp, 43 predicted proteins | sample RifOxyD2_FD_184039 | JGI IMG/M metagenome (GOLD analysis project Ga0208246, IMG submission 184039) | Soil microbial communities from Rifle, Colorado - Rifle Oxygen_injection D2 (SPAdes) | ecosystem: Environmental > Terrestrial > Deep subsurface > Rock core/Sediment | place: Rifle, Colorado... | reverse complement strand
TCGTCCCCCAAGGCCTTGGAAATGGCGTTTTTGACGAAGTCCCCGGAGGCATTGATCGAGACCCCTTGGTCCTGCATGGCTACCTTGCGGTAGAATTCCTCAAGGACGTTGTCCAGCTCTTCGGGGGCAACATCGGTGAACCGGGCCATGTAGTAACCCACCTGCTGGATCTCTCGGTCTTCGAGGTTCTTGATCACACTTGCCGAGCCCTCTTCGCCGAGCGCCAGCAGCAAGATCGCCGCTTTTTTAGGTCCGGTTAGTTTGCCTACCGACAAGGGGCCCCCCTGGGTCAAAAAAGAATGAAGTTCCGTTGTGCCCAATATTTTACCTGAGTTGGAAAAAAAGGTCAAAATGCCTTTTTCTCCTCCTCCCAGCCCAAGGCACTAGCGGCCCATCATGTGTTGGAAAAATCCCGGGGTTTTGGTTTCAAAAAACTGGGGTTCCCCGCTGGTAGGGTGTGCAAAGGCGATGGATTTGGCGTGCAGACCCAAACGTTTGGCTTCCTTGTCTCCCTGCCCATACCGTTTGTCCCCATAGATCGGGTGCCCGGCCTCGGCCAGATGGACCCGGATCTGGTGTTTTCTGCCGGTCACCAGCCTTAGCTCCAAAAGACTCAAGCCTTGCCGTTCCTCAATCACCTTGTATTCGGTCACCGAAAGCTTGCCCAGACTGGTGTCGGGGGTAGAATAGACCCTTAGGGCTTGGTTTTCGGTCAAGTAGCTGCGAAACTCCCCGGCAGGGGCGGTAAAATGCCCATGGGCCAAAGCCAAATACTTTTTCTCGTTTTGGTCCCACTGGCTTTGCAGGGTGATCTTGGCGGCTTCGGTCTTGGCAAAAACCAACACCCCGGAGGTGTCCTGGTCCAGCCGGTGGACGATAAACAGCCTCGCCTTGGATTTTTGGCTGCCCTTTTTGACATAATCGGTCAACAAGGCGTAAGCGGTTTTGAGCCGCTCCTTGTCGGTGCCGATAGTGAGCAATCCGGGGGCCTTGTCAACCACCATGATGTCCTTGTCGTCGTACAAGATGGTGATTCCCTTGGGCTGGTGCCTTCTGCGGATGGGCAAGGACATGGAGGTGTTCGGGCGGTGGTTGAGTACAAAAATTCGTGGCCCGATCTCGGGGACAGGGCTACAGCCAAAGGTTCGGGGCCAAAGGCTTTTTAAGGGCCTCCCCCAAGAAACGGCAAACCGAGGCCACCAGGATTTCCCCTGGTGCCTTTGAACAGCCCTACCGGTTTTTTTGCACCTTGCCTATGCCAGACTTTGATCTCTTGGTCCTGGGGGCTGGAGCCTCCGGGCTGATGTGCGCCGCTACCGCCGCCGGGCGGGGCCTTAAGGTTGCGGTATTGGAGCACAACCCCAATCCGGGCCGCAAGATCCTGGCTTCAGGAGGCGGAAGGTGCAATTTCACCAACCTGGAGGTCCGCCCGCAGGACTTCCGGTCCGCCAACCCCCATTTCGTCAAGTCCTGCCTCGCCCAGTACCCGCCCAGCCGGTTTTTGGAGCTGGTCAAGGAACACAAAATCGCCTTTTACGAAAAAGCCCAAGGCCAACTCTTTTGCCACCAAGGGGCCAGAGAAATTTTGAACCTGCTGTTGGGGCTCAACCAAAAGGGCAAGGTCAAGCTTTTGACCGGAGCCCAAGAGATACAGGTCTGTCACCAAAAGGAACCCAGCTTGTTTTTGGTTCAATGCAGTCTGGGGGAATTTTCGGCCCGCAATCTGGTGGTCGCCACCGGTGGGCTTTCCTACCGGAGCTTGGGGGCCTCGGACCTGGGGATGTTGTTGGCCCGCCAGTTTGGCCTCAAGGTTACCCACACCAGGCCCGCTCTAGTGCCGTTGCTCTACAAGGGTTTTACCCCCTTGGCCGGGGTCAGCCTGCCCGCCGAGGTCGAGGTGGCAGGCAGGAGCCTGACCGACGACCTACTCTTTACCCACCAGGGCATTTCCGGGCCGGTGGTACTCAAGGCCAGCCTTTTTTGGGACCCAGGGGAGAGCCTCCAGGTCAACCTCTTGCCCGGCCAAGACCTCAACCCTCTACTGCTTGAAGCCAAGGCCTCATTCCCCCAAAAAAGTCTCTCCAAGACCTTGGCCCAATGGCTGCCCGAGCGGTTGGTCTCCCATTGGCAGGAAACCTTTGGCTGGCCGACCAAGGGACAATTGCAGAACTTCTCCCACAAGGAATTGGCCCTGGTCGCCCAAAGTTTGTCCGCCTGGAGCTTTGTCCCCCAAGGCACCGAGGGCTACGCCAAAGCGGAGGTCACCTTGGGCGGGGTTTCGACCCAGGAGCTTTCGAGCAAAACCTTAGAAGCCAAAAAGCAACCGGGCCTTTATTTTGTAGGGGAGCTGGTGGACATGACGGGCCTGTTGGGGGGCTTTAACCTCCACTGGGCCTGGGCTTCGGGCTTTGCGGCAGGGACGGCGGTTTCTTGAGCCGCCGAGTTCCCCCGCCCCGGCCTTAGAGCTGCAACCAGCTTTGGTCGTGTTTGCCCAAGGGGTTGGCTTCGATCACTTGGTGGATCCCTGCATCGTCATGGCCCTTGACGAACCCGGCGGGGACCAACTCGACCCCGTCAGCCTTGGCCACCACCACATGGGCATGGTGGTGTTCGGCATGGTCGCTCAAAATCGGCCGGTCTTGGCCCTGGGAGAGGACATCCAGGCTGCCGTTGCAGATACAAAAGTACTCCAGGGCCCCGGCGGGCACTCTGGCATCCCCACTGCCTTGGGGACCAAAAACCTCTTTGTAGAAAACCGTCCCTTTGATCCCCAAGGTCGCCGAAGCGGACTGGATCATGTAGGCCCGGTTTTTGAGCTTCGGAATCACCCCCAGAATCCCGCCGAACACCAGATTGACCAGCCCGCCGCCTTCCGGCTCCACCTCCAAGGTCAGGGCCGCCGGGCCGGTGATCTTAAAGCTGGCGGCATCGGGCAGCAGCAGGACCAATTCTCCCCCCGAGGCAACCTCGATCTTTTGCCCCCCCGCCACGGTCCGGCCGACCTCCAAGGGTTTCTGGTCCGCCTGGGCCATGCCTTTGAGGGAAAGCACCTTGGCGGTCCCGCCTTGGTGTTTTTTCCCCAACCACTCCCCCCATTCCAGCCCCAAAGCAGTACCGGGCGGCAACAGGGTCCCTGCCCCCAAGACCAAAAAGCCATAACTGCCAAATTCCAAAATCTGCCGACGGGTGAGGACCATTCTGCTCCTAACGGAAAAGGGTTCACCTTGGAGAATATCAGACCTGCGGGGTCCGGTCAAACTTTGCCAACAACTTGGCCGCCAAAGGAACCGGGATTCAAGTGGTATCCGTTGGGTCCCCAAATCCAAAAACCTCAATCCCCTTGACCCTTCCCTTGACTTTGCGGGTCCCAAAATTCTGGGCTCCATGCCGGAAGTCATCGGTCAACTGGTCGTAAACATCCCTGGAAAACAGCACTGGCAGGCCCAGTTCCTTGGTCATTTCCTCCAACCGGCTGGCTAGGTTGACCACGTCTCCGATCACGGTAAATTCCTTGCGCTGGGCCGAGCCGATGGTGCCTTGGACCGCCAAGCCCACATGGATACCGATTCCGTTTTCCAAGGTCGGAAGCCCTTCCATTTGCAATTGTTTGTTCAGTTTCGCCAAGCCCCAACGCATTTTGAGGGCCGCTTCAAAGGCGGAGGCACAGGGGTTGCGCAGCTCCAAAACCCCACCAAACACTGCCATAACTGCGTCCCCAATGAATTTGTCCACCACCCCGCCGCTGCTGTTGATCCCTTTGACCATCACGTCAAAGTACCGGTTCAACAGCCCTACCAGTTGGGCCGGTTCCAGCTCCTCACAAAGATGGGTGAAGGACCGGAGGTCGGCAAACAGCACCGTCACGGTCTTGGATTCAGCGAACAGGTCCCGCTTCTCGGCGATCAGTTTGTTTTTGATCGGCAGGGAGACATACTGGCCGAACAGCCGGTCCAAGGCGGTTTTCTCCCGTTCTTCGGCCAAAACTTTTCTGAGCAGTTCCAAGTTCCGGGCCGAAACCACCCCGGTCAAAAGGCCGCAAAAGAACATGATCATCGGCTTGAGCAAGTAAACCGAAGGATCGGTCAGGTCCTGGTGCAACAAAGGATCGGCGATTTGCAGCACCGCCAGTTGGTCTTTGTCCCACAGGTAAAACAAGAAGTATTCGATCCCCGCCAAGCTCCCCAGGCCGATGGACAGCCTTTTGTTCATCATGAAGCCCGAAAGCAGGATCAAAAGGTAATAGAGGTGGGAAGAGGGGCCGGTCATGTAGGTCAGCGCCCCGTGGGGAGTCAGAAAATGGGCGATCAGGTACAGGAAACTGGGCAGGGAAACGATCAGCCCAAAGGCAAAATAATGGACCGGCCCAAAAAATCGATCCCAAAAGAGCAACTGGCGTAACACCAAGGCAACAGCGCCGCAGAACATCGCCCAAACCGCCGGCAAGGTAAAACCCTGGGCCAGGCCCACCCATTCCAGCAACAGCAACATCGCTCCGGCCGCCTGTCCCAACCAGAAGCAATAAAACGCCCCTTTGGAAAGGATCAGAACGATCTCTCGACGCAAAAACTGTTCAAACCCCGGTTCTTGGATCTTCAAAATTCCCCTGAATCAATGCCCACGGTTGGCTGCCCAATTTTTTTTGGGCTGCAAGCAACAAAAACTCTCCCAACCTGGGCCTACACCCAAGTTGGGAGAGTTTACGGTTTATCGCCCCAAAAATCTTAACCTTCTTTTAAAAGATCAAAGGTTTCCAAAGCCGCCTGGGCCGCCGCCAGTTTGGCAATGGGCACCCGGAAGGGAGAGCAGGAGACGTAGTCCATCCCTACCTTGGCAAAGAACTTGACCGACCTCGGGTCGCCGCCATGTTCCCCGCACACCCCCAACTTGATATTGGGCCGAATCTTGCGGCCCCGCTCCACGGCGGTCACCACCAGTTCCCCCACCCCGTCCTGGTCGAGGACCTGGAAGGGGTCGAAGGGAACGATCTTTTGACTGATGTAGTGAGGCAGGAACTTGCCGACATCGTCCCGGCTGTAGCCAAAGGTCATTTGGGTCAAGTCGTTGGTGCCAAAAGAGAAGTACTCCGCCTCTTTGGCGATTTCCCCGGCCCGCAGCGCCGCCCTGGGGATCTCAATCATAGTGCCGATCTTAAATTCCACCGAGTCGCCCTTCTCGGCAAACACCGCCTGGGCAGTTTGGCGGATCACCTTGGTTTGGTGTTCCAGCTCGGCAATACCGCCCACCAAAGGCACCATCACCTCAGGGAAGACCTGCTTTCCGGTGGCCTTGAGTTCCAAAGCCGCCTCAAAAATGGCCCGAGCCTGCATGGCGGTGATCTCCGGGTAAACGATCCCCAACCGGCAGCCTCGAAAACCCAGCATCGGGTTGACTTCGGCCAGTTCCTCCACTGCCTGTTTGACCGCTTCATAGCTCAGGTGTAGCGCTTTGGCCAACTCCCGTTGCTCCGTTTCCTCCTTGGGCAGGAACTCATGGAGCGGCGGGTCCAAAAGCCTGATGTTGACCGGCCTGCCGTCCATAATCTTAAAGAGGTCGAAAAAATCCTGTCTTTGGAAGGGCAAAATCAGCGCCAATGCCGCCTTTCTTTGCTCCTCGCTTTCCGAAAGGATCATCTCCCGGAAGTGCAGGATCCGGTCTGCCGCAAAAAACATGTGCTCGGTACGGCAAAGGCCGATCCCTTCGGCCCCAAACTCCAAAGACTTTTTGGCATCCGAGGGGGTTTCGGCGTTGGTCCGCACTCCCATCTTGCGGAACTGGTCCACCCAGCCCATAAACCGGGCAAAAGACCCGCTGATCTCGGGTGCCTTGAGGGAATGGGCCCCTTGGATCACCTCGCCGGTGGTCCCGTTGAGGGAAAGCCAGTCCCCTTCATGGAACTGTTTGGCACCGATCTTAAAGGACTTGTTGTGCTCGTCCACCTCTAGGTCGTTGCAACCGGAGATGCAGCACTTGCCCCAACCTCGTGCGACCACTGCGGCATGGCTGGTCATGCCGCCCCTGGCAGTCAAAATCCCTTGGGCGGCATGCATCCCGCCCACGTCGTCGGGGCTGGTTTCCACCCGGACCATGATCACCTTCTCCCCTCTGGCCTTCCAGGCCTCCGCCGCTTCGGAAGTAAAGACCACCCGGCCCACCGCCGCACCCGGCGAGGCAGGCAGGCCTTTGGTCAGAAGGTCGGCTTGGTAGGATTCTTCGTCGGCAAAGTGGGGGTGCAGCAGTTGGTTGAGGTGGTCGGGTTCCACCAGCTTTTGGACCGCATCCCTGGGTTCAACCATCCCTTCGTCCACCATCTCGCAGGCCATGCGCACCGCCGCAATGCCGTTGCACTTGCCGGTACGGGTTTGCAGGATAAAAAGTTCCCCGTCTTCAATGGTGAATTCGATGTCCTGCATGGTTTTGTAATGTCGTTCCAGCTTTTTGGTTACGTCCAGGATCTGGCCGTAACAGCCGGGCATTTTCCCTTGCAGTTCGTCGATCGGGCTGGGGGTACGAATCCCGGCCACCACGTCTTCCCCTTGGGCGTTGATCAGGTATTCCCCATAAAGCTTGTTTTCGCCGGTAGAGGGGTTCCTGGTAAAAAGCACCCCAGTACCGCTGTTTTCCCCTTTGTTGCCGTACACCATCGACTGGACATTGACTGCGGTACCCAACAGCCCGAAGACGTGGTTGATCCGCCGGTACTTGACTGCCCGGTCGCTGTCCCAAGAGCGAAAGACAGCCTCAATGGCGGCAATCAGCTGTTCCCAAGGGTCAAAGGGGAATTCCTTGCCGGTGTACTTTTTGTAGATCTCCAGGTAGGTCACACAGAGCTGTTCCAGGTCGGCGGCAGTTAGATCGTTGTCCTGGATAACCCCCTTCTCTCTTTTTTTGGCTCCAATGGCCTCTTCAAAATGTTCATGGGAGACCCCCATCACCACGTCCCCAAACATGTCGATGAACCTTCGGTAAAGGTCCCAAGCAAACCTTGGGTTTTGGGTCAACTTGGCCAGACCTTCAACCACCAAGGGATTGAGCCCCAAGTTGAGCACCGTGTCCATCATGCCGGGCATGGACACCGCAGCACCGGAGCGGACCGAAACCAGCAGGGGCCGTTCCGGGTCGCCCAGAGCTTGGTTTCGCTCTTGCTCAACGAAGGTTAGGGCTTGGCGAATCTCCGGTTCGATGTCCGCCAAACTGGCGTTGGCCGCTTCGTGGTACCGGGCGCAGGCTTCGGTTGAGATGGTGAAGCCAGGAGGGACGGGCAAACCAATGCGGCTCATTTCCGCTAAATTGGCCCCTTTGCCGCCCAGCAGCTGCTTCATTTCCTTGTTGCCTTCCGTGTGGGTCTTGCCGAATCGATAGACGAACTTACCACCCATACTCTTGATCCTAAGAAGAAGTGAAAAATCGAGCGGACATCGCTCTTGTGGGTAGTTTGCCACAACCTTGAGGATAGGCAAATTAAAAAGCAGGTTTTGCCTTTAGAACTTCCTTGGGATTGGCTGCCCGGCTGCATTTTTTTGGCGGCTGGGGTTTGGTCCTGGGGAACTCTTTTTAAAAGGGCTGCAAAAATTCCTCTTTGGGTCGCAAATCTTCTGTTTTCGGGGGTTAAAGTAGGTTAAAACCGAGGAAATACCGGTTTGATTTAGGGAAAAAAACATGCCTTTGGTAGGCTGCGAACCTTTACCCCTTATTGAGAGGGCCAATTGTAGCCCAATTTAGCCCAATCTTTTCTTTGACGGGCCTTGATTCTATACGCTAGAACCGCATCGAACCTCTATTCCCAACCTCGTTCCATTTTTTAATTATGTCGAACCTGACCAAAAAAGACCTGACCGCCAAAGTTGCCGAAGTGACCGGTCAATCCAAAGCCGCTTCCGAGAAAGCCGTCAACGCCGTCATTGAAACCATCAGCGGTGCTTTGTCCCACGGCAAAGGGGTGACTCTGGTTGGCTTTGGGACCTTCACCACCGTTGCCCGCTCTGCTCGGCAAGGTCGCAATCCCAAGACCGGTGCCAAGATCAAGATCAAAGCCTCTACGGTGCCCAAGTTTCGGCCCGGCAAGGCGCTCAAGGATGCCGTTGCAAAGGTAAAGTAACCTCTCCCACCCTCCAGGGAAGGATGAGTGAGTGGTTTAGCCTCTAGGCCACTCACTCATTGAGGAACTGGCCCCCTTGTTTGTTCCCCCATGTTTTTGGACTGTGGCTTTTGCGCCTTTACCGGTCCTTGCGCCTCTCTTTGTTTACCTCTAAAGTTTTACCGGTCGCCATCCAGTCTGGATTCTGGGATCGGGCTCCCCCTGTAGGCCCAAAGTCTAGGTGTAGCGGTAAACTCTTTGGTGAATGGATTTAGGGGAGGGGGGTTCTTGGAAACATCCTGCAAAGGGCACGCTTCCGGCGGTCGGTCAAGCTCCGTAGGATTCCAAAACCGCCTCTGCCGCCTTGAGGCCGTCGATCCCGGCGCTGACGATCCCTCCAGCGTAACCTGCCCCTTCTCCAGCAGGGAACAGCCCCCGGAGCCCCAAAGACTGGCCGTCCTCTCCCCGAGTCACCCGGATCGGGCTTGAACTACGGGTTTCCGCCCCATAAAGCAGCACTTGGTCCAAAGAGGAACCTCGGAGCTGGGTTAACATCTTGGGGATCGTCTGGGCCAAGGTTTGGGTGATCATCGGCGGCAGGATCTGGTGCAGATTGGCCCCCACCGCTCTAGTATTGGACCGTTCGGCAGGAAGGTCCTTGGTGCCCTTTCCGGCCAAAAAGTCCTTGAGCCTTGAAGCAGGCAGCCCATAATCCCCGCCCCCCAATTCAAAGGCCTTGGCCTCGATCTGCTCTTGGAACTTGTAGCCATCCCAAATCGCCGGGTCTCCGTCTCCGGTCCTGGGGATGTCCTCGGGCCTTACCGGGGCCAAAAAGGCGGCATTGCCGAAGTTGAGGTCCCGTTTGGAAAGGCTCATGCCGTTGGTGGTCAACCGCCCTTTGGAGGAGGCACAGGCAATCACCAGCCCGCCGGGGCACATACAAAAGCTGTAACAAGCCCGAACCCCCGGTTCCTCCTTGCGGGTCAACCGAAAGCTGGCCACCCCCAGTTTTGGATGCCCGGCGTAGTCCTTGAATTGGGAGCGGTTGATCACCTCTTGGGGCAGCTCCAGCCGGACCCCGATGGCAAAGGGCTTGGGCTCCAACTGGGCCGGGGTTTGGGTCAAGAGACGAAACACGTCCCTAGCGCTGTGCCCGGTCGCCAGAACCAGCCGCTCGGCCTCGATCCGCTCCCCTTTGACCTCAATGGCAGTCACCCGGCCTTGGTCGGAAAAAACTTGGTCCAACCGACTGTGGAACCGGACCTCTCCGCCCAGCCTGCGGATTTTCTCCCTCAGTTTGGGCACGATCAGGGCCAATTGGTCGCTGCCCAGGTGGGGTTCTGCGTCCACCAGGATGTCTTCGCTCGCCCCTGCTTCCACCAGCTGGGTCAAAAACCGCCGGAGCCTTAGGCTGTCTTTGCTCCTGGAGGTGAGTTTGCCGTCGGAAAACAGCCCCGCCCCCCCTTCGCCGTAAAGGCTGTTGCTGTCTTCGTCCAGCTGCCCTTGTTGCCAAAAGGATCGAACCTGGACCTGTCGTTCTTCTACCGGAGCGCCTCGCTCCAAGAGCAGGGGGCTGAGCCCCGCCTCGGCTAGGGCCAAAGCGGCCATCAAGCCCGCCGGACCGGCCCCCACCACTACCGGCCTGGGGCGGCCTGGGGGGAGGGTGATGGATTTTTTGGGTTGGGAAGTCGGGCGGTCCAGCCGCTCGGCTCCGGCGGACTCCGCCTGGTTGAGCCATGGTTCAGGCAGGTCTAGCTCCACTGAGAGCACAAACACCGGCGGCTTCCCGGCAAACCGAGCGTCCACCGAGCGATGCACCAGTTTGAGCCCCCACTGGGGCAGCAGCGCAAAGCCCAGCAGTTGGGAGACCTTCTGCCCCAGCCCCTGGAAGTCAAACTCCAAGGGAACTTTGATTTGGCTCAAACGGACTAACATTGGGATTCCAGGAACTTGGCGTTGCCTTGGGGAACTGGTTTGTCCGCCCCCCAGCGTTTGGGCCGATCTTGCAGGCCCAAGGGCCGACTGTCAAGCCGGGCGGCCAAAAGATTCACCCAGGGAGGGGCACAAAAGAAGGGGTGTTTGCGTTTGGGACTTTTCCCCGCCTTGGTTTGCCCCAAGGCTTTGCAGGTAATCCCTGCTTGGCCCCACAAATCTCCCTATTTTTTCCAAAACAGAAAAGGTAAGCTCGGCCCAACGCCTGAAAACAAGCCCCTTGGCCCCGTAAATCCGGCCTTTTGGGGGGGCTTGCCAACCTTTTCTTCAAACGTTTATGGAGCCCGAGCCCAAACCTCCTTCCGCCTCGTTCCCCAAACATTTTGCATGGTTTGAACCGGGTGGGTTTTTTGTTAACCTTGCCGGGGTGTACGACTACCTCGAAATGCCCTACTACCTTTCCCAGGACTTTGAGAACCAGGGGACCCCGGTCCACCCGACCCCCAAAGAAATCCTGGATGCCTACATCACCCCGCTTTTTTTGGAAAAAGCCAAGCAGGCCGGACTGCCGGTGGCGCTCCACTACATCAGCAACGGCTACTTCGAGGCCCCGGTGGTGATCGATCCGATCAACCCCTTCCTGCTCAAAAGCCGCACCGTCCTCAAACCGGGCCGGGAGGCCTCGACCGCCAAGTCGATGACAAGAAACCACACCTACGCCATCTGCTGCCAAGAGATCCCCCCTGGGGCCAAGATCGTCCATTTCCGGGCGGTTTTGGGCTGGTGCAAGGCCACCCGGTTTGCGGGGGCCGCCCAACAGGTTTGGGAGCTGTACAAGATCCCCCTGGCCAAGGTGCGGGTCTTTGTCCTGCCCGATGGGTCCCTGCTTTACAGCGACTTGGCCCCCCTGGCCTTTGAAGAGTTGGGCAACTCGGAGCGAAACTACCTGGAGACAAAGGTCAAATGGCAAAAATAGGGATTTATGTGGAACGCAACACCATCTCCAACGGCGACCAAATGGCCGGGATCATGCGTTTTGCCCATTTGGCCCAGCGGATGGGCCACCGGACCGATTTTTTGTTCCGGCCCGACATGTTCAAGATTCCCGAATACAACGGCATCTACATTCGGGCCTTTACCGATCCGCTCAACTCCGCCTACGTCGCCGCCCGGACCGCCCAAATGTACGGGGTCAAGGTGATCGACGACCCGGACTCGATCTTGATCTGTTGCGACAAAGTGAACATGTACCGGCACCTGATGAAGGCCCAGGTCCCGATCCCCCAAACCCTGTTTTTGGACGAAACCCAATTGACCCCAACGGGGGCCCAGGCCGTTTTCCAGGAACTGGGCAACCCCTTGGTACTCAAGGCCCCCAATGGCTCCTTTTCGATGTATGTGGAAAAGGTTGCCACCACTGAAGACTTTTTGAAGGTTGGCAAAAAGTACTTCCGCCGGGCGGATAGAATTGTGGCCCAGCGGTTTGTCCGTTCCGAGTTCGACTGGCGGGTCGGCATGTTGGGCGGGGAGCCTTTGTATGTTTGCCAATACTCCATCCCCAAAAAACATTGGAAAATAGCCACCTACCACCCGGACGGCAAGGCGGTTTATGGACCGGTCAAAGCCGTCTCGCTGGCCAAGGCGGACCCCCGGTTGCTCGAATGTGCGGCCAAAGCGGCGGCGGCAATCGGCAACGGGCTTTATGGGGTGGACCTCAAACAGGTGGGGGAGGAATTTGTGGTGATCGAGGTCAACGACAACCCGACCATCAACGCCGGGGACGAGGACACCAAGGCCTCGGACCTGTACGAACGGTTGATCCGTTATCTGGTCGGTTGAGGCCCCCAAAATGACGGCTCGATACCGGTACGGCAAGCCCCAGGACCTCTTGGGGCTACTCGCCTTGGAACAGGCGGCCTTTGGTCCCGACTGTTTCGACCGGCAGCTTTTGGTTGAACTGCTGACCCAGGACCGGTCGGCGGTGTTTGTGGCGGAGGAATCGGGCCGCTTGTTGGGGGTGGTTTATCTGCTCTGGAAAAATGGTCCTGGGGGCGAGTATGGCCGGGTTTTCAGTCTAGCAGTCCTCCCCCAAGCCCAAGGCCTGGGCATTGGCGCTCAATTGATGGCCCTGGCCGAAAGGGAGGCCCAGGCTCGGGGGGCCAACCGTTTGGTCCTGGAGGTCCGGGAAGAGAACCGTTTGGCCCAATCTTTTTACCACAAGCTTGGCTATCGGCAGACCCAAAGGGCGGCAAATTTTTACCCCGACGGGGCCGCCGCCTTGAAGTTCAAAAAGTCCCTTTCCCTGGCGTACCCACCGGGCCTGGAACGGTCCCCGCAACTACCCCCCTGGGCCACCCGGTTGGTCCCGCCCGTCCCCTCTCCCTTGGGCCTCGCCACCCAGGCGCTCAAGCTGGGCTTGGAGGTCCGGTTGTTGTGCCCCTACAAAACCAGGCCCCCAGGAACCGGCCGCCCAGCCGAACAAACCGCCCGCACCCATGCCTTTGCCCAAGGGCTCGGTTGGGGTGGGTACAGGTTCACCGGGGCGGATCTGAAGGTCGGCTGGATGCAGTATGCAGAACTGTGGTTGTTTTTTTCTCCTGACCCGGACTCCCCGGCCCCCTCCTGGTGGCGGCTGTTGGAGCTGGAGGACACCGGATTGGTCTTGCAGCCTTTGGGCGGTCAAAAGTCCCAACCCCTCAAGTTGGCCGCACCCTTGGCCGCCAGCCTCTTGGCCCCCAAAAACCGGGCCTACCGGGCGTTGTTGCTGCTGGGCCCATCGGGGCCAGCCTCTTCTGCCGGTTTGCGGTAACCGGCATCCTCCCAAGTCAAAAACCGCTTGCCGATCACCGCCAAGGTGTTGAGTACCGTCACAAAGGCGTGAGGGTCCAGCTCATAAACCAAGTCCTTGAGCCGCCCGGTTTCGGTGCTGTTGATCACCGTGTAGATGATCTCGGTCGGGTGGTTCCGGTAGGCTCCGGTCCCGTGCAGAAAGGTCACCCCCCGGTCGAGCCGTTCGATCACCGCCTGGGCGATTTTTTGCGGCTCATCGGAGATGATCATCACCGCATTCCGCTGGGAAAAGCCGGACTGAACCTTGTCCACCATCCAGGCGGAGCAAAAGATAAAAATGCCCGAATAAAAAGTGGAATGGATGTCCCGGAGGAAATAAGAACAAACCAGAACCGCCAGGTTAAAGAGGTTGAAGGTTGTCCCCAAGGGGATGGAGAGCCGCTTTCTGAGGTAGGTGGCCAGGATGTCCAGCCCGCCTGCGGAGCCGCCGAACCGAAAGTAGATTCCATTGCCGGTCCCCACTACCAGCCCGGCGATGACCGCCCCCATCAAAGGGTCGTCCAGGGGCACCGAAAAACCGGCGGTCAGGTGCAGCGCCAAAGAAGCCATGACCATGCCCAACACCGAAAAGACCACATACTTTAGGGTCAACTTCCGGTAACTCAAAACCAACAGCGGAATGTTGAGCAGGAAGTAAATCACCCCCAGACTCAACTTTCCGGTCAGGTAATAAAACACCAACGCCACCCCGGTCAACCCTCCGGCAAACAGGTGGTTTTGGATCACCAAGCCGTTGATCGCCAAGGCAAAAATTGTGATCCCCACGACCATGGAAAGCAAGGTCCGCCAAAAGCTCCAGCGCCGCAGGTCGAGCAACAGTTCGGCCCATTGGCCTTCGGAAAAAAAATTCAAAACTTTGGGGGTTTCCATGGTTCCAACAAAAGAGAGTGACCGATGCTAAAGCCTCAAACTCCGCCTTACCCCCCAACTCTGCCCCATCCCTAGCCTTTGGGCAAGCTTGGGGTGGGGGTGACCAGGGCTAGAATGGCCAAAAGCGGATTCCTCTTCCTGCTCATCCTTTTTGTGTTGAGCCCAAGGGGTTCTTTCGTTTACCGTTGGCCGAAAGAATTGAGATGTAAACACAACTGAAAAGGAACCACCCATGCCTTTGTCTTGGAACGAGATTCGTAACCGAGCTGTAGTCTTTTGTAAGGAATGGTCCAACGCCACAGAAGAGCGGGCGGAGTCCCAGTCCTTCTGGAACGCTTTTTTTGAGGTTTTTGGCGTAAGCCGTCGCCGAGTGGCAGGCTTTGAAAGCCGAGTCAAGACGCTAGACGGCACTTCCGGCTTTGTGGACCTACTCTGGAAAGGGACCTTGCTGATCGAGCAAAAATCCAGAGGCAAGGACCTGGACCGAGCCCATACCCAAGCCAAAGACTACTTTGAAGGCCTGCCCGATTCGGCCTTGCCCAGGTATATTTTGGTTTCGGACTTTGAACGGTTTCGGCTTTATGATTTGGAGAACAACGACCAAATTTGTGCGGATTTCACCCTCAAGGACCTTCCAAAATTCACCAAGGTTTTTGCTTTTATCGCCGGTTACAAAACCACCGAGGTCAAGGCGGAGGACCCGGTTAACCTCAAGGCAGCGGAAAAAATGGCCGCCTTGCATGACCAGCTCAAGGAGGTGGGGTACGAAGGGAAGGCGCTGGAGGTTTATCTGGTCCGCCTGCTTTTTTGTCTGTTTGCCGAAGACACCGGAATTTTTGAAAAAAACCTCTTTTTGGACCTCTTGCTTTCCTTCACCAAAGAGGACGGCTCGGACCTAGCCGGAACCTTGGCCCAGCTGTTTGATGTACTCAATACTCCTAGACCCAAGCGTTTTAAGAATCTGGCCGATTGTTACGACGACTTTGAATACATCAACGGCAAGCTTTTTGCCGAACCCCTCCCGCTGGCTTCCTTCGACCGGCAAATGCGGGAATCCCTGATCGAAGCTTCAAGGTTGGACTGGTCCCGGATCAGCCCGGCAATCTTCGGCAGCCTTTTTCAGGGGGTTATGGAACCCAAGGAGCGGCGCAATTTAGGGGCACACTACACGGCGGAGTCGAACATCCTAAAATTGATTGGCCCGCTGTTCTTGGACCAACTCAAAGCCGAACTGGCAACAATCCGGGGCAACAAAAAGAAATTGGAGGCCTTCCAAGACAAACTGGCCAGCCTCACCTTTTTGGACCCCGCCTGCGGTTGTGGCAACTTTTTGGTGATCACCTACCGGGAGTTGCGGCTGTTGGAGTTGGAGGTTTTAAAACAACTGTATTCCGGCCAGCAGGTCTTGAAATTGGACCATCTTTTTAAGGTAAATGTGGACCAGTTCTACGGGATCGAATACGAAGAATTCCCCGCCCAAATCGCTCAAGTAGCGCTTTGGCTGACCGACCACCAAATGAACACCCTGGTAGGGGAGCACTTTGGCCAGTACTTTGCCCGGCTTCCTTTGACCAAGTCGGCCAATATCCTGCACGACAATGCGCTGGCGGTGGATTGGGTGACCTTGGTTCCCAAAACCAAGTTGAGTTACATCTTGGGCAATCCTCCCTTTGTGGGAGCCAAGTACCAGACCTCCTCTCAGCGAGCCGACATGGAAAAGGTTTTTGCTGGCGTTAAAGGTGCTGGAACGCTTGATTATGTGGCCGCTTGGTACCTCAAAGCCGCCCAGTACATCCGGGAGACTGGGATTGAGGTAGCCTTTGTCTCCACCAACAGCATCACCCAAGGTGAACAAGTAGGAATACTTTGGGCCGAGTTGATGGAAAAGTACCTGATTAAAATCAACTTTGCCCACCGTACCTTTTCTTGGACCAGTGAGGCCAGGGGCAAAGCGGCGGTCCATTGCGTCATCATCGGGTTCGCCCGTCAAAACCGCACCGAGAAACGGCTGTTTGAATACGAAACCCCAACTTCGCCTCCCTTGGAAGTCAGTGCCAAGCAGATCAACCCTTATTTGGTTGATGGAGCCAATGTAGTTATTAAAAAAAGAAGTAGCTCCATTTGCACGGCCCCCAAAATGTCATTTGGAAGTATGCCAAATGATGGGAAGGGAAACTTGCTGCTTTCTAGTGATGAGAAAGTAGAATTCATTCATGAAAATCCAGGGGCTGAACCTCTGATCCGACGGTACATCAATGCCCAGGAATACCTGAATAATCAAGACCGTTGGTGCCTGTGGTTACTCGGAAAAGCTTCTCAAGAGTTTAGGAAATTCCCTGGAATAATGAGTAGGCTTAAAAGAGTACAGGAGGAGCGTCTCAAAAGCGACCGTAAAGCTACAAGACTGCTTGCTGAGCAACCCAGTTTATTTGGAGAAATAAGGCAGCCTACTCAAAACTATATAGCGATTCCAAAAACAAGCTCTGAAAGTAGGAAGTATATTCCCATTAGCATACTCGATAAAACAATTGTTGCTGGCAGTGAGATTTTTACTATCTGCTCAGATAGTCTTTTTAATTTGGGGGTTCTGACTTCTGAGTTGCACATGGACTGGATGCGCTACACCGCTGGCAGGTTAGAAAGCCGTTACCGGTATTCGGTGGGGATCGTGTACAACAACTTCCCTTGGCCCGACCAACCGGACCCCAAAACGGTTGCCGCAGTTGAGGCTTTGGCCCAAGCAATTTTGGTGGCCCGAGCCCACTTCCCCAACTCCACCTTGGCCGACCTGTACGACCCTTTGACCATGCCCCCCGAGTTGCTCAAAGCCCACCGGGCCTTGGACAAAGCGGTTGAGAAAGCCTACAGGGCCAACCTAAACCCTGAGCTTAAGAAGCTCAGCGACAGCCTGGAGACCGAGATGAAACGGGTGGGCTTTTTGCTGGAGCTACACCAAACCTATCTGGGCCGACTGGAGGCCCAAACCAAACCCAAGGGGAAGGGCAAGAAGCAACCGCCCACCCCCTAGGCATTCTCCCTAAGGCTCTTGGGGAAAGGTTGGGGGGCTTGCGGTTTGTTTTGACAGGCAGAGGGTGGATTCATTAGGCTGGGGGCTTCGGGGGCTGGCTGAACGGCTTCCTTTGGCTTTAGGAATCCTGTGGTCCAGATCCCCGGTTTTGAACAGATCAGTTTACTCCACAGTTCCGCCAAGAGCCATATTTACAGGGCGATAGAGACCAGTACCCGGGAACGGGTGATTTTAAAGACCTCCGCTTCGTCCCTGCCCAGCCAGAGCGAGGTGGAGCGGCTGCGCCACGAACTGGGCTTGCTCAACGGCCTGCAAGGCACGGCTGCGCCCAAGCCCAAGGGCAGCTTTGGTTGGGGTTCCCGTTTGGTCTTGGTCTTCCCGGACTTTGAGGCCCTGTCCTTAAAGGAACTGGCCCAAGGGCGACCTTTGGAGCTGGACCCATTTTTCCCCCTTTCCTTGGCGATCCTCGACTGTCTCAAGTCGGTCCATTCCCAGGGGCTCTTGTTCCGGGACCTCAAGCCTTCCAACCTGATCTTTGCGCCCAAAAGCGGCCAAGTGTACCTGATCGACTTCGGCTCGGCCCTGTTGGCCAGTCTGGTCCCGACCCTTGTGGACCCCGAAGCGGGGCTGGAGGGGAGCTTGGCCTACATCGCCCCGGAGCAGACTGGCCGGATGGAACAGGCGATCGACAAACGAAGCGATTTTTATTCCCTGGGGGCCACCTTTTACGACCTGCTTTGCGGTCGCCCACCCTTTGTCGCCCAAGACGACCTGGAGCTGATCCACGCCCACTTGGCCCTAAAGCCCCAGCTGCTGGAAACCTACAACCCCCAAGTACCGCCGGGGCTGGGGCAGGTGGTTTTGAAGCTCTTGTGCAAAAACCCCTCGGACCGTTACCAAAGCCTGTTTGGACTGGAATGGGACTTAAAAACCTGCCAACGGTTGTTTCTGGAGACCGGCGAGGTCCCGCCCTTTCAACTGGGGGCCAAAGACCAGGGGGAGCGGCTGCTCATCCCCGACCGGCTTTATGGCCGAGAGCGGCAGACCAAAGTCCTGGAAAGCGCCTATGAGCTGGCCTTGGCCTCGGGGACCCACCTGATCCTGGTCCAGGGGGTTTCGGGTATGGGCAAGTCCAGTCTGGTTTCGGTTCTGCAAAAGCCGCTGTCCAAGGACGGAGGTTTTTGGGCGGTCGGCAAATTTGACCAGCTCAAACGCAACCTGCCCTACTTCGGCTTTACCCAGGCCTTGGACCAGTTGGTGCTGGGGCTTTTGACCAAAGAGCCGGAGGTCTTGGAGGCTTGGACCCAAAAGATCAAGGCCTGCCTGGGCATCAACGGTGCTTTGCTGCTGGACCTGATTCCCAGCCTAGGCAAGCTCCTGGGTCCCCAAGGCAAAGCCCCGGAATTGGGCGCAATGGAGGCACAAAACCGGTTTGTCACCTTGTTTGAAAGCTTTGTGGGCCTCTTTGCCCAGCCAGAGCACCCTTTGGTTATCTTCTTGGACGACCTGCAATGGGCCGACCAGTCCTCCTTGGAGTTGCTCAAATCGCTCTTGACCGCCGAGGACCCCAAGGCACTGCTTTTGATCGGTGCCTTTCGGGACAATGAAGTCGGCCCCGACCACCCCTTGACCACCGGACTGATCCAAAACCCCAAGTACCAGATCAAGCTGGACAACCTGACCCTGCTGCCCTTGGGGGCGGACGCTATCGCCCAGCTTCTGGCCGACAGCTTGGCCGCCGACCGTTCGGGACTGCTGCCCTTGGCCGAAGAGGTCGAAAAAAAGACCGGCGGCAATCCCTTTTTCATCCGGGAATTTTTGTTCTGGCTTTGTGCCCAAGGGCTGCTTTCCTTCGACCCCCGCAAAGCCGCCTGGACCTTCGACCTGAGCCAAATCCGAGCAGCCAGGGCCACCCAAAACGTGGGCGACCTGTTGGGGCTGAGGATCAACCAGTTGAATGCCCAAAACCAAGAGATCTTGAGCCTCGGTTCGCTTTTTGGGGACCGCTTCCCTTTTGCCGGGCTGCTCAGGGTCTGGGGCGGCAAAGCCTCCCACTTGGCCCAGGGGCTCTTGGAATTGGGCCATGAAGGGCTTTTGCTCCTGAGCCCCAAAACGGAAACCCTGCTCGGGGAATGGGCGATCTACGAGGGCCAAGAGCGGCGGACCCCGCTACTGCTGCCCTTTTCCCACGACCGGGTCCAACAGGCGGCCTACGACAAAATCCCGCCGGAACACAGGCCGGTGTTGCATCTGAAAACCGCAAGGTTGTTGCAGGAAGAACAAAACTTGGGGGAAGGGGAAGACCAACTGTTTGACCTGCTCCACCATTTTAACCTGGGCATTGAGGCCTCGGAGGACCCCAAGGAGCGGGAGGCCCTGGGGTTGTTAAACCTGGAGGCGGCGCTCAAGGCCAGGGCTGCCACCGCCTTTTCCACCGCCCTCGCCTGTCTGGAGCAGGCCCACAAAATTCTGGGACTGGACTTTTGGAGCCGCAACCCCAAGCGGGAAATCGACCTTCTTCTGCTCAAAGCGGAATGTTCGATGCTCTTGAGCGACTTTGCCGGGGCCGATCTGGCGGTCTCGGAGGTCTTGGTGCGCACCGGGGACAAGGCCCAAATGGCGGAGGCCTATTCCTACCGGCTGCTCAACCAGATCCAGCAAAACTCCCTCCACCAAGCCCTGCTGACCGGCATCGCCGGACTGGCCCCCTTGGGGATGCGGGTGAGCCCCAAGGTCACCTTGCTGCACCTCTTGCCCGAGTTGCTCAAGGTCAAAAAGAATCTGGCCGGGCGCAAGGTCGCCAGTCTGGTGGACCTCAAGAAGATCGACGACCCGGTAGTCCAGTTGCAGATGAAGCTCTTGGTGGACCTGACCTTGGTGGCCTACTTTGAGGGGGATGACAACCTGCTCGCCTTTTGTGTCCTCAAGATGGTCAACCTTTCGCTCAAACACGGCCACGTCCCAGCCAGCGCCTACGCCTATGCCGCCTATGCCGCCGTCTTGTCCGGGGCGCTGGGGGACTTGGGGTTGGGCCAGGAGTTTGGCCAGTTGGCCTTGGCGGTCAACCGGCGGTTTGAGGACTTCCAGTTCCGGGCGAAGGTACAGTTCCTCTCCCTGGTTTTTGTGCGCACCTGGGCTGGGGACGGACGGAAGTTTTTGGAGGAGATGCAAAAGGTCTATGAAATCGGCCTCGCTTCGGGGGACATGGTTTACGCCGCCTTTGCCTGTATCAATCTGGTTTCCATCCCCTTTGAAACCGGCGCTCCGGTCGCCGAGGTCTTGTCCCGGTTCGAGTCCTACCACCCTTTTGTCCAAAGGGTCGGGGACAAAACCAGCATCGAGATCCACCGGCTGGCCGAGTACTGGAGCCTGGAACTGCTTGAACCCAAGCTGCTTAACAATCCGCTGGCCAAGACCCCGCTGGACCTCAACACCCCGATGTTGTTCCACCTGGACCAAATCTACCGGATCAAGACCCTGTCTTTGATGGACGCTTCCGAAGAGCTTTTGCCGGTAGTCTTGGAGGCGTTGCGGCTCTTTTTCCGAAAAAACCTCAACCAAGCGGCTAACGTGGTCCGCAATCTGGTGCTTTACGGCGGGCTGGTGCTGGTCGCCCAACTGCCCCGCTCCAGCGGTTGGCAACGGTTGCAGATCCGGTACTGGCTGAAAAAGTGCCTGCACCAATCCAAACGTTGGGCCGACTTTGGCCCCCAAGCGGGGCTTTCCAACCACCTAATCCTGGTAGCCGCCTACCAGAGGTTGCGCCACAAAAGCAAAGCGGCCACCGGCTTTGAAAAGGCCTTGGCCCAGGCGGTCAAGGAAGAGCGGCTGGACTACCAAGTGACCGCCTGCCTCTTGGCGGGCCACCATTATGAAGCAACCGGCCAAAAGGAAGCGGCCTTGGCCCTCTATGGCCGGGCGCACTACGGCTTGACCCGCCTGGGGGCCACCGGGGCGGCCCAACATCTCCAGGAAAAACACCAGTTGGAGCTGCAAACCGGTCTTTCGGGCCCCTTGGACCACGAAGCGACCCACAGTGCCACCGGCTCCAGCTCGGGCCAAAGGTCCTTGGACCTTTTGAGCGTGATGAAGTCCGCCCAGGTTTTTTCCTCTGAGCTTCGTCTGGAACAACTGTTGGGCCGGATGATCGACCTGTTTATCGAAAACGCCGGGGCCCAAAGCGGGGCCTTTGTCGTGGTCAAGGGCGGCAAACTTTGGGTGGAAGCCCAAAAGGATGTCTCGGGGCAAAGCAGCGTCTTGGGTTCGCTGCCCTTGGAGCAGGCGGCGGGGGTCTGTTCCTCCCTGATCCGCTATGTATTTAGGACCGGAGAAGATTTGGTCTTGGAAGACGCTTGCCTGGACCCCCGTTTTTTGGGGGAAGAAGAGGTCCAAAACCGCAAGGTCCGCTCGGTCCTTTGCACCCGCATCCAGGGCCAGGGCAGGCTGTTGGGGTTGTTGTACTTGGAAAACAATCTGGCCCCCAAGGTCTTCCACCAAGCCCGGCTGGAGGTTTTGGGGTTGTTGTCCTTCCAGGTTTCGGTTTCCTTGGAAAACGCCCAGCTCTACCACAGCCTGGAGCAACGGGTTGAAGAACGGACCCGAGCGGTCCGGGAGCTACTAGACAACACCGACCAAGGGTTTTTCTCCTTTGATGCCACCCAAAAGGTGCACCCCGAATATTCCCACGCCTGCCTGGAACTGCTGGGCGGTTCTCCAGAAGGCAAGGACGTGGTAGAGCTTTTGTTCCCCAAGGAGCAGGAGGAAGAGGCCCGGGAGATGATTGAGTTTTGTTTTGACCAGACCGTTGAATTCGACATGGCCAAAAGGCTCTTGCCTGCCCAAGGAAAAATGGGGGAAAAGATCCTCAAACTGGATTATTTTTGGATCGAAGAACGAGGCGGAAACCCTGCCCGGATCATGGCCGAAGCCACCGATGTGACCATCGCCAAGGGGCTGGAGGAGATTTTGGCCAAAACCGAGGCCAAAAAGAAGTTTATCTCTAAAGTAGCGGTCAGCCGGGAACGGTTCATCGAATTCATCCAAGACCTAAACCGGATCTTGGGCCAGATCGATTTGGCCTTGAGCCCTGCCGGAGGGAAAGCGGGCCGGATTGAATTACTGCGGGGGTTTCACACCATCAAGGGCAACGCCGCCAACTTCGCCTTGAACCAGATGGTCGAGCTGGCCCACCAGCTGGAAAACCAACTGGGTGCCCAAACCGGGGACTGGGTTGAACCCTTCCAAATCCCTGTTTTGCAAGAAGGGGTACAGGGGCTTCGGCTGGAGCTGGAAGGGTATCTCAAGGAATTGCAGGGCATCATCGCCCCGGAGGAATGGCAAAAACAAACCAGTCCGATTTACAAGGTCCCCGAAGACAAGTTGCTAGCTCTTGAGGCCCTCTGTGACCACGCCGCATGGAAAGACCAGATTGCCTGCCTGCGGCACCGGCCTTTGGCCGTGTTGTTTAATTCCCTGCAAACCGAAGCGGAACGGCTGGCCGAAAAACTGGAAAAGGAAATTACGGTCACCCGGCAGGGAGCGGAGATCGAAGTGGATTGGTCGGCCTTGGCTCCGGTTGCCGGGGCTTTGGTGCACCTGATCCGCAACGCCCTCGACCATGGGGTCGAAAGCCCGCAAGACCGGCTGGAGGCAGGAAAGAGCAGGGAAGGCCACCTGCGGTTTGAGGCCTGGGTGGAAGGCCAAAGGCTCCAACTTCGGTTTTCCGACGATGGCCAGGGGATTGATCCGGTGGCGCTCCAAGAAAGCCTGCTCGCCAAGGGAATGGTGAGTGCCGAACAAGCGGGGACCTTGGACCCCAAGGAACTGCTTGCCTTCGTTTTCCGGCCCGGCTTTTCCACCAAAACAACGGTCACCGACCTGAGTGGCAGAGGAGTGGGGCTGGACGCACTCAAGGCGGAGGTGGAGACCTTGGGGGGAGGGGTCAAGGTGGAGAGCCAAAAAGGCCAAGGGACCACCTTCACCCTCAGTCTGCCGCCACAAGGGCCAACAGGCAGTCGGCTCTTTTCCCCACCCGCCGCAAAGACCTCTTAGTCTTCCTTGTTTTCCTCGGCCAGGATCCGCATGATTTCCTTGAACCGGAACCTTGCGGCCTCTTCAATCGCTTGGTAATCGGCCTGGATGTTTTTGCTGCTCATCATTTCCCCGCTTCGGCTCATGCTCCTAAGGTAGGATTCAAACCCCTTGTGGGCATGAAAATACCCCCCTCGGCCCAGGCTGTAGCGGGCCACCAGTTCGTGGCAGTCGGCACATTGGACAAAAACCTTGTCCGGTTCTCCGTTTTCCCGGGCTAAGATGTTGCGCATCTTGTGGGAACCACAGAGTTGGCAGGTTTGGCGATGGACTTCCATAGGTTCCTAACCGGTTAGATGTTGAGTAGCGGCCAATAAAACATGCCTACCAGAACAATCAAGACCAATGCAACAACACTGATTCCCACCCCCGCCTTGGCCATGTCCTTGACCTCCAGCCGGCCGGACCCGAAGGCAATGGCATTGGGCGGGGTAGAGATAGGCAGGGACATGGAGGTGGAACAGTTGAGGGCGATCACCAAGACCAAAATCCCGACCCCGGTATTGAGGGATACCGCCAGTGGGATCAGAAGGTTGGCCGTAGCGGTGTTGGACATGAAGGTGGTCATCAGGGCGGCCAAAATCCCAAAAGCAAAGAGGATCACCAAAAAGGGAGCATCCGTTGGGATCAGGCTCACCACGTAGCTGGTCAAGCCGCTTTGGCTGAGCCCCACCCCCAGGCACATCCCGCCTCCGACCATGAACAATACGTCCCAAGGGAGTTGGTTAAAGTCGTTGAGTTTGAGCATCCCCGAGCCGTAAGCGACCAGCAGGGGAATCAGGCTGATCAGGCCGATGGAAAGGCCCAGCATGTCGGATAAAAACCACAAGGTCACCGTCACGCCAAACAAGGCAAACACCCCCCACTGGGTTTTGGTCAAGGGTTTGTGGTCCAGCTTGGGCAACTCCAGGACCAAATCCTTGGGCGGGAATAGCTTGAGCAGCAACACCCAGGTTAAAACCAGCAGCACCAGCATAAAGGGAATGGTGGCCAACATCCAACTGCCAAAGCTGACTACCTCGCCCTTTTGGCTCAAAGAGCCGATGGCAATGGCGTTGGGCGGGGTCCCGATCGGCGAACCGATCCCGCCCAGGTTGCAGGCAAAGGGGATGGAAATCAGCAGGGCCTTGCTGAAGGGGTTCTCCTTAGGGATTTTTTCAACAATCGGCAAGACGATGGCGAACATCATCGCCGTGGTGGCGGTGTTGCTCATCCAGGTGGACAAAAAGGCAGACCCGAACATCAAACCGGCCATGGCCTTGGCCGGGTTGGTGCCGGTCCTTTTGAGCAGCTCTCCGGCCAATTTGCGGTCCAAGCTGTATTTGCCCAAGACCTCCGCCAGCACAAATCCGCCCAAAAACAGCAGGATCACTTCGCTAAAAAAGGGGGACAGATACTTTGCCTGATCCGCCGAAGTCACCGTCGTTTTGATCGCCGGGAGCAGCCAAGCCAATTGGGCGGCCAGGATCACAAAGCTGGTCAGGTACAAGGGGATCCATTCGGTCACCCACAACACCGCCGCAATGACCAGCACTCCAAAGGCAATGGCTTGGGGACGGTCGAGCCCCATCAGGCCCGAAAGTGCACCGCTTTCCACCAGCCCAAAGACCACCAAAAGCAGTGGGGGCAGGTAGAAAAAAAACCGTTTGTTCAGGGTGTTCATGGCGGTTTGTCTTCAAAGGGGGTTGATAAAAGTTCTGCCCTGAGTTTAGGCCCATTTTTTCCCCCTTAGCAAGAGCCGCCGGGCTGTCCAAAAGTTGAGGATTAAAGGCAGGAGCCCTTGGAGCAAGGGTTTTGGAGCGATGTAAAAAGAAATTACAATTTTTGTGAACCCCCAAAAGCCCGCTGCGGTTTTGGCTGGCAAAAGGATTTTCCTTATTCCGGCACCCGGTTTTTCCGATTCCCAGAAAATTTATGCCTTTGGAGTGGGGAAAAGGTGGCCGCTTTGGGAGAGGTTTTTTGGTCTCTTTTGGTCTAAACCTCCTGAGACTTTGGGTCAAAAAGGGACAATCCCACCTGGACACGGTTCGGCGCAAGGCAAAGAAAACCCGTCCGGGAAAGGGCTCCAAGGCTCCTTGTAGCTCCTGAATTTCACATCCGTAGGGCGAAAACCAAAGGTCCTCAACAAAACTTGCTCCCAGGGTATCTCCTTCTATTGTTGAATTTTTTTCTCTTGCGCAGGAAAAATACCTGGGGTAAACCCCTGATTGAAAATTAGTTCTTTCCGTAGGATGTTGTAGGAACATCTTGCCCAAGCGAACCGGAAGAGCCCCCATGGAATTGATGAATGGTCTGTTGCCATCTGGAAAAAAGAAAAAGGCTGAACAGTTGATCGTGCAGGCTTTGGTAAAGCTGGACGATAAAAACAACGACGAGGCCTTGGCTTGTTTCCGCCAAGCGATCCTGTTGGGGCAAGACAAGATCGGCCCCTACATGCGCAACCTGTTCAACGGTTTTGTCTCCAACCGCAGGCACGCCGAAGCTCTGGCCATTGGCCGCCCCCTGGCCAGCTTTTACGAAGAAGATGCCGGTCTGGCCAACGAACTGGGCAACCAAACCCGGCACTTGGGGGACAGCGAACAGGCCCGCAATTGGTACAAAAAGGCCATCCAGATCAACCCCAAGTTTGAACTCCCCTACCTCAATACCGCCGCCTTGGTCGCCAAGGTTGCGAGGTTCGACGGGGAGATCAAGCCGATGATTGAGCAGTTTCTGAAGGTCAAGGATTTTATCGTCCCCCCGATGTTGGGCGGCAAGGGCACCATCGCCATGGCGGCCAAGGAAATCCTGGCTGAACAAGGCCACCCGGCGGCCCTGGAAGTCAAGGAAGTCAACCAACTGAGCGCCCTGGTGGACCCGGAAGAATTGCTCAATCTGGCGGGCAAGCGGGCCTTGGAAGCAATCCATCTGGCCACCGCCCAAACCGCCCAGCACCAGGAGATTCGCAACAACCATCTGGTCAATCTGGCGTTGTTTGCCTTGGAACAAAACCAACTGCCCAGAGCCCTGGACGCAGTAGGCATGTTGGAGCGGGTTTCGAGCGACTACCGTTACACCCCGCTCCTGCGGGCGATCCTCAATGCCAAGGCGGGCCGTTTGGAACCGGCCTTGGAGATCCTCAAAACCCAGCAGGCCGCCCGACCGGAAGACCGGTACCTGAACGCCAATTTGGGTTTGGTTTACAAAAAGATGGGCAAACACCAGCAGGCTTCCGTCTTTTTTATCCGGGCCAGCTACCTGTTGGAAAAGTCCTACGGTTTTTATTCTTCCGAAGAGATCGAAACCCTGGCCAAGGAATTTTACCACAAACGGCAGTTCAAGGAAGCCTTGGGGCTGTACCAAGTCATCGCCGAAACCGACCCGCAGCCTTCGGCTTGGCTGCACATGTCCCACTGCCTCTACCAGCTCAAGAAGCTCAGCCAGTCCTTCCAAATCGCCAAGGAAGGCTACGGCAAGGCCGCAGAACTTTCACCGGAGGCCAAGGAGGAATTTGGGCTCTTGGCTAAGAACTTCTTTTTGGAGGAAGCGGAGGGGGCCAACAAGAGCAAGGTGTTTGACAAGGCCCTGACCTTGATCGAATTTGCCCTCTTTTTCGACCGGTCCATCGAGATGCTCGACCGGGCCGCACAGATTGCCTACAAGGCCGGGGACAGCTACAAAGCGGCCCAGTTCCAGGAAGAGCAACATGCCCTGCAAGGGCTCGACCAGGTCGAACAACAAGAGGCGAAACGGCAGCGGTACATTGCCTTGGGCCGGGAACAACTGGCCAAAAAGGAATTCCAGTCGGCGGTGCACAACTTTGAGTTGGCTTTTGACATGAAGCTCGACAAAGACGTTTTTGTCTTTTTGGCTTCGATCTACAAAAAGCTGAAACAGCCCCGGGCGCTCAACAACCTGATGCGCCGATGGAAGTGGATGTTGGAGCAGGAAAAGGAGAAGGAAGAGGAACGGCAGAAGGCCTTGGCCGAGAAAGAAACGGTAGGTTATTGAGTTCTCCCGTTAAGACTCCCCTGCGCCAATTCCCTGGGACACAGGTCACCTCCAACAGGCCAGGAACGGGCAAAGAGCAGAACCATTCCCTCCCTGTCCCAGTCAAACCAGGGTCTAAAGCCCCAACGAAAAAAACCATCCCACTTTCCTTGGAGCCAACGGCGGTCTTACTGCCCAACAACCCCCCACCAGAGGCCTGGGCTTAGATCGGCCCAGCCCAAAGGCCCCTAAAAGTCCCCGAAGTCTTCCTGCTTTTGGTGGGACAACGCCTTGTGGGGAGCCGCCCGCTTGTAGCGCTCCGTTGGGGCGGCCTCGGCGGGAGCGACCCGCTGCGCCTTGGCCAAAATCGCCTTTTTGTTGGGTCTGGTCGCCCCTTCCTCCTGGGTTTGCTCCAACCCCACCTGCACCGCCACCACGTCCACCAAGTTTTTTAGGGCATGGGCCTGGGCGTTGAGCTGTTCCGAGGCAGCGGCGGACTCTTCGGCGTTGGCGGCATTGAGTTGGGTGACCTTGTCGATTTCGTCCAGCGCCCTGGTGGTCTGGTCCACTCCCAGGGATTGTTCCCCGCTGGCCCGGCCAATTTCTTCCAACATCTGTTCGACTTCCACCGCTTGTTCTGCTTGGCCTTTGGCTTGAGTTGAGATTTGTGAGACGAGGTCAGTGACTTGTTTGGCCTGCTCTACAATTTTTCGTAAAACCCCTTGCCCTTGTTGAGCCAAAACGGAACCTCTTTGGGACTTGGCCACACTGGCTTGGATCAAGTCTCCAATGTCCTTGGCGGCCGACTTGGAAGATTCGGCCAATTTGCGCACCTCATCGGCGACTACGGCAAACCCCTTCCCATGTTCGGCCGCCTTCGCCGCTTCAATGGCGGCGTTTAACGAGAGCAGGTTGGTTTGGTGGGTGATTTCGTTGATCACCTCAATGATACTGGTGATTTGTTCACCTCCCTTGGTGATCTCGTCCATAGCCTGGGTGATCAAATCCATCGCTTCAACCCCTTGCTGGGCTGCTTTAAAGGCTTCTCCAGCCAGCGCTGCGGCCTCCCCCGCCCCTTGGGCCGCCGCTTGGATGGTCCCGGAAAACTTGGCAACCTGGGTAGAGGCACCGGTAGCGCTCGCAGCATTGGACTTGGATTGGCCGGAGATTTCTTCCATGGTGCTGGTGATCTCTTCGAGCCCCGCTGCCTGTTCGGTGGCTCCTTCGGAAAGCTGCTGGGCCGCCGAGGCAATCTCGCTGGAGGCACTGAGCAGTTGGTCCGAAGTGCTCGAAAGGTCCCGGACCAACCGGGTCAAGAGACCGTTGATCGACCGGGTCATCACCAAGGTCAAAACCAGACCCAAACCAACCGCCAGAATCGAACTGAGCCAAAGCATCAAGTTGGAGAAGTCTATTTCGCTGAGCATCTTCTCCCGTTGATTTGCTCTGACATCGGCGGCGGACTTTTGCGCCGTCCGCCCGTTTTCTACCAACAGAACATCGGCTTTTTGCATGTTCTCAAAGGCTTCAATGACTTTATCAAATTGTCCATTAAATTGAGTGGTTTGTTGGGCAATGCCGTGAAGGGCTTTGCGGATTTGGAGGTCTTCGGTTTTGTTGGTTAGGTCCGCAATCAACTTCAAAATGTCATCCATTTTTTGATTCGCCTTTTCCATTTCCTCCACTTTGTGGTTCCGCTGGTATTGCTCCCCGGCCAGCTCTGCCTCTAAAACCAGCTGTACAATCTTCCCTGCAACATTGTCCTGACCTCTGCCATTAAACCCCTTGGCAAATCCAAACAGCATTCTAGCGCTTTGGCTCATCTCTTCATCCAGTTGGGTCAAGGTCGTTTTTTGACTCACGTACTGGGCCAAGGCCGCTAGGTAGTTTTTTAAGGCCCCTTCAATCTCCTCGGTTTGTTTGAGGTTCACCGGATCGGTAAAGAGGGGTCGAAGCACGAGAATCTCTTCAGAAAACTGGGCGGCGAGGGTTTCAATCTTTTTAAGGTATTGATCGTCCCCCCTTAAAATGTAGTTTTTTTCCTGTCTGCGGATCTCCAGGGAGAACTCAATCATCTTGGTAAGGTGATCCACTTTGTACACCCGCTCTTTAACCTGACTTAGTGCATACCGGCTTACCAAGGCGATGATCAAGGTTAAGGCCAAGAGGGCAATAAAGGAAAAGGCCAGCTTTTTTCCAATGGTCCAGCGCATGAACTTACCCCGTACAATAGGTTGGAGGTGTTTTAGAAGAGTGATAACAGACAGCTAGTGTCCCGTTCGGTTACCGCTTTTACATTTTTACGGGCTGCCGAACGGGACACTGGTTATCTTGACCGGATGAAAACCAAGTTAACCCCTGTTCCCCTTACAATAACCTGGGAAACAAAAGCGTTTCAGACCGCCTAGTTTACAATGGGGCTTCAGGGTTAAAAACCATGAGCGGTCTTTCTTCAAACAAAGTCATCCCTAAGTGGATTTCTTTGGTCTGAAATCGACCTTTAAAGGGTTCAACTGGAAACAGGGCTTGGCTTAAGACCTCGTTAACCGGCAATACAAAGCGGCCATTGGTTTGGCTTTTTACCACTAAAAAACTGTACCGCTCTTCTAGAGAAAGGACGAACTCGGGACCGAAGATAGATTGGGGCTCCACCACCGGAAGTCGGTATTGCTCAAACAGAGCGACCTCGCAATGGGAGTCTCTTCGTACCTTTTGGACCCGTTTACTTTGGATCAATTGTTCCGTATTTGACTCTGGGATGGCGATACGCAAAGAGCCAATTCGTAAAATCAGACAAGGCAAGGAGACTTCTTGTTTGGGGAAGCGGAGGGTCCAAACCGTGCCTTGGTTGGCTTTGGTTTGAATCGTACAATCCCCATGAAACAGGCGGATTGCCTCTTGTACCGCATTTAGGCCTACCCCTCTACCGGCGTTTTGATCGACCTTTGTCGAAGTGGAGATTCCCTGAACAAAAAGCAGGTCTAGGATTTCCTTTTCGGTCAAGGTCGCTGCTTTTGATGAGTCGATCACCCCTGCCTGCACTGCTTTGGAACAAATTTGCTCCAAATTTACGCCCCGCCCATCGTCTTGGAGGGTCAAGGTGAAATAAAGCGGATCTTCGGTCAGGTTTAACCTGACGACCCCCTTCTCTGGTTTTCCGGCAGACAGCCGTTCCGCCGGGGATTCGATGCCGTGGATCACAGCGTTTTTTAAAACATGGTTCAAAATTTCATGGATGGCGTTCCAAAACTCAGCCCCGGCGGTGACTTCGCCAGTGTCAGCCAGAAGTTCAGCCTGTTTGCCATACTCTGCCGCCAACGAGGGAACCAAACGAAGGTATCGGGACAATTTAATGGGAACTTTGGGTGCATTTTGGTGCAGTTTAATCAATTCGTTGAGAAGGTGATTGGGCCGAACCCGGGCCTCAGGGGGAGAAAAGTTTCTTAAGCTGTAATACAGGGCTTCAAAACCCTCACGAAGAGCTAGGTATCCCCGTTTTTGCACGGACATATATTCTTCCTCTTCTCTGTGCCGGGCCTCTCCTTTCTCTTCAGAGCGATGGTCATGGAACCTTTTTAAATTTTGCCCATCCACTCCGATCCACAACCGGGCATTTTCCGCTTTGGTTGAGATTTCAGCAATCCAGCCCTCAAAATCGGTCTGCGGGTCTTTGCCCGCTTGGCAACTTTCAACCCAACCTTGGATCTCGCCAATAAACCGGCGCAACAAATGCCACACCTCACCGGTTAAGACAAGCTCCAGTCCGGCCAAGGGTTTGGTGATCTCTTCAATGGCATGGCACAATTCTTTCGCCGGTGGCAAAATAAAGCCCAAGCTTCCTTTGAGGCTATGAATTTTGTTTGAAATAAAACGGAGCCTTTCCAAGTACTTTGAACTAGACTTTCCACGGAAAAACTCTTGGTATTCCAACAGTTCAAAATTGGGTGCTTCATAGGCAAAGGGCTCCAATTTGGCGGCCAGTTTTTCTAATTCCTCAATCAGGTTTTGCCCATCGGCCAAAATACTCCTTTTGGTGTCCTCATCAACGGTAACAGACATTTCCAAGGTCCGCTTTTGGTCTTCCACCTGTCTGGATAACACCTCCACATGGTCGGGCAGTTCTTCAGGCAACAAATCGCCTTTGAGACAACTGGTTTGGGGGTCATAATGAAAGTGGGCGAGGAAGTTCACCGCCTTTTCACCGGCCCGGCCTAACTTGATTTGAATTGGGAAAGGGGGGCTTTCCTTTTGCCTCAGAGCGAATTCCAGCAAAACCGTCTGGGCCGGGTCTGCCAAATAGTCGGTCAACCGGGGATAGGTGACGGCCAATCCTTCTAAAAACCTGGGGGACAAATAGGGTTCCAGCGAAAAATTGGCCTGAATGATTTCAAAATCCTGGTTTACATGGATGGACATCCGTTCGACCACTTTTTGAACCGCCGCTCTGGTTTTTTTGACCTCGCTTAAGTCCTGCAAGATCCCTAAAAATCCAGAACTTTCCTCAAGGTCGTCCAAGTGGTGGGTGGCAGAAAGCAAGACGGTAGCCTGTTCCCCTGAACTTTTGCGGATCTGCAACTCGGAAATACGGATCAATTCGCTGGTCCCTCGTTGGTCCAACAGTTCTCCTAGCCGCTGCGCATCCTCTGGCATCAACCAATCCGAAAACCTAGTGCCTAGCACCTCCTTGGCCGGTAGCCCCAAAAGCCCTTCAACTGCCCTAGACACATATCGAAACCGGAACTGGTCATCGGCCTCAAAAAACAAGTCTGGAAGCTTTTCTAAAAAGACATTACGTCGTTTTGCCTGGGATAGGTCTGTTTTGAGGTGCCGGTAGTTCTCCCCTTGGACCACGGCGGCTTTAACCGCATTTTGACTGACCGGGGTGCGGAGCCAGACCAGCATCCCCGATTGGCACAACGGCCAGATCGAAGCCAAATCCTCTTCTTCACCACCAAAGACAATTAAGAACCGCCCTTCAAAGTGAAAGGGAACCAGCCCTTTTGCCCAGCCTTCTGGTTGTGGGCAAGAGTTTAGATTCAATAGGATCAACGGTTGGTTTCCTTTTTGCGGAAGTTGGGCGATTTCATCCAAACTTTCGACCCAAACCGTTGGTTGTCCTAGTTGGTTAGCCTCAAAGTTGACCCAATCCAAAAGCGCAGCTTCAACAGCATGGCCTTCCCACAATGGGTCTTTGCGATCTAGTTGGTGATTCATTTTTCCCTTGGAGTAAAGTCCGCCCCCTCCTTTTCCAACTATGCCGCATCCTATCCCTAGACTTTCCTGGGCTTCAGTCAATCTCTGTTAAATTATGGTTAGGTTTGTTAAAACCAAATTATTCAACTCATTATAGCTAGGCCTGGGTTGCATTTTGGACCGTGGCTGACGGGGGGAGGCTTTAAAGGAACGGGCAAAACGCTTCACAAAGTCCCGCAGCCCCGTTAGGTTTTATGCCAATAACTGCCCGGATAGGTCTGGGAGAGAGTTCCCGTCCCCTTTAGACCAGCGAAAGAACCTTGTTAAAACATTGGCGTTTTTTGGGTCCGGTCAGTGCAGGGTGGTTGGCCCAGGTAGGGGTCAACGAGCCTGACGAACTGGCCCGATTGGGGGTGATTGCGGTTTATCTGGCGGTCAAATCCGGGCAACCCAAGGCCAGCCTCAACCTGCTCTGGGGCCTGGAGGCGGAGGTCACGGGCTGCCCTCCCGCCCTACTTTCTTCGGCCCAAAAGGAAGCCCTGAAGGGCCAAGTCAAGACCGCCTTGGCAAAAGGCTTTTCAAAATCCCTCCGGCCCGGTTAGGCTGCTTGCCAAAGCAAACCTCTTTCTCCCCAAAGGCCCCATGGAACGAAGAACCCTTGTCAAGGCTGCCGCCGCCTCGGTGGCTCTCGGTGCCGCTGCGGTACTGGCCGGCTGCGAAAAAAAGGAAAGCCCCGTCTCGACCGAGCCGGGAGCGCCGATGCTCAACTTGGGCAAAACCCAGCAGTGGAAAATGGTCACCGCTTGGCCCAAAAATTTCCCAGGCCTGGGCACCGGGGCCAACTATCTGGCCCAATTGATCGAATCCATGACCGGTGGGCGGATCAAGGTGAAGGTGTATGGGGCCGGGGAGCTGGTCCCGGCCTTTGAGGTGTTTGATGCGGTCGCCAAGGGAACCGCCGAGCTGGGCCACGGGGCTGCCTACTACTGGAAAGGCAAGACCGAAGCGGCCCAGTTTTTTACCACCGTCCCCTTTGGGCTCAATGCCCAGGAAATGAGCGGCTGGATCCACTATGGCGGTGGACAGCAGCTGTGGGACGAACTTTATGCCCCCTTTGGGCTCAAACCCTTTGGGGCCGGGAACACCGGGGTCCAAATGGGCGGGTGGTTCAACAAGGAAATCAAGTCCATCGCCGACCTCAAGGGCCTCAAAATGCGGATGCCCGGCCTGGGGGCCGAGGTGCTAGAACGGTTGGGCGCTACTCCGGTCAACCTTCCGGGGGGAGAAATCTTCCAGTCCCTCCAATCGGGGGCCATTGATGCCACCGAATGGGTGGGGCCTTACAACGACTTGGCCTTTGGGTTTTATAAGGTCGCCAAGTATTATTATTGGCCCGGCTGGCACGAACCCGGCTCGGTGATGGAAGGGTTGGTCAACAAAAAGGTCTTTGAGGCCCTGAGCCCGGACCTCCAGGCGATCATCACCGCCGCCATGCGGACCGCCTACGAAGACATGCTCGCCGAGTTTACCGCCCGGAACAGTTCGGCCCTCAAAACCCTGGTGGGGGAGCACAAGGTTCAGCTCAAACGTTTTCCCGACGAGGTGCTCAAACAACTGGGCCAAGTCTCCAAAGAGGTGGTCGAAGGCTTGGCCGCCAAGGACCCGGCAGCCAAAAAGATTTACGAAAGTTTTGAGGCCTTCCGCAAAAGCGCCCTCTCCTGGACCCAAATCGGCGAAGAAGGCTACAGCTTGGCCCGCGCTTTGACCTTCGGATGAACATGGAAGCATGGGCCTCCTGGATTGACCGCTTCACCTTGAGGTTGGGGCGGATCAACAGTTGGATGATCCTGGGCATGGTGGTGGGGACCGCCCTGGTAGCGGTGCTCCGGTACTTCTTTAACCTAGGCTGGGTTTGGATGCAAGACCTGATGATCTATCTGCACGCCCTCTTTTTCCTTGGTGCGGTCAGCTTTGGCCTGCTTAGAGGCGGCCACGTCCGGGTGGACCTCTGGTACCACACCGCCAGCCCCAAGGCCCAAGCCAGGGTGGACCTGCTGGGCTGTTTGGGGTTGTTGGTGCCCTTTTGTCTTTTGATCCTCTACCAGAGCTTTCCTTATGTCACCTCCTCTTGGGCGGTGCTGGAGGGCAGCAGTGAAACCGGCGGGCTGCCGGGGGTCTTTTTGCTCAAAAGCCTGTTGCTGCTTTTCCCGTTGACCTTGCTGCTCCAGGGGCTCTCCCAATCGGTCAAGGCACTTTTGGTTTTAAGGGAGGGCTAAAATGGCCGATACGATGGCCGGGGTGATGTTCCTGTTTACCATGGCCGTGCTGATGTCCGGCTACCCGGTGGCCTTTGCCTTGGGCGGCAGCGCCTTGGCCTTTGCGGGGTTTGGGTTTCTGCTCGGAGTTTTTGACCTTAGTTTCTTCTCCGCTTTCCCCGAGAGGGTTTATGGGGTTATGGTCAACCAGTCCCTGGTGGCGGTTCCCTTGTTCATCTTTATGGGGGTGATGCTGGAGCGAAGCAAGATCAGCGAAGACCTTCTGGAAACCTTGGGGCTCCTGTTCGGCAAAACCAAAGGGGGCATCGGGGTTTCGATTTGTCTGGTCGGGGCGCTGTTGGCGGCCAGCACCGGGATCGTAGGGGCGACGGTGGTCACCATGGGGTTGATCAGCCTGCCGGTGATGTTGCGGTACAAATACAGCCCGTCTTTTGCCAGCGGCATCATCGCCGCTTCGGGGACCTTGGGCCAGATCATCCCGCCTTCGATCATCCTGGTCTTGCTGGGTGACGTGATCGGCTCGGCCCACCAGCAGGCCCAACTTTCTTTGGGCAACTTCTCCCCATCGGCGGTCAGTGTCGGCGACCTCTTTTTGGGGGCGCTCTTTCCGGGCCTGTTGCTGGTCGCTCTTTACATAGTTTTTGTGTTTATTGTCGCCCAACTCAAGCCCGACCTCGCCCCGGCGGTTCCGGCCCAGGAGTTGGAAGCCCTGGCCATTGGGGAGCTGCGGGGCAAGGTGTTTAAGGTGCTCTTGCCGCCGGTCTTCTTGATCATTGCGGTTCTGGGCTCAATCCTGGCGGGCGTGGCTACCCCCACCGAGGCCGCCTCCTTTGGTTCGGTCGGGGCCTTGTTGATGGCATGGGTCAAGGGACAGTTGAGCCTAAAAACCTTGCAAGAGGTGATGGAGTCAGTCGCCGAGGTCAACTGCATGGTTTTTACTATCCTGTTGGGTTCTAGCCTGTTCAGCTTGGTCTTCCGGGGCTTCGGCGGGGACGAGGTGGTGGGCCGGTTCCTGACCAACCTGCCCGGCGGGGTGGCGGCGGCCTTTGTGCTGGTAATGGCGGTGATGTTCCTCTTGGGCTTTTTCCTGGACTTTTTTGAGATCACTTTTGTCATGGTGCCCATCGTTGGCCCCATTCTTCTGGCCCAGGGACTCAACCCCATCTGGTTGGGGGTGATGATCGCCATCAACCTGCAAACCAGCTTTTTGACTCCTCCTTTTGGGTTTGCCTTGTTTTATCTGCGGGGAGTTGCGCCCAAGGAAGTGACCACTTTGCATATCTACAAGGGGGTCATTCCGTTTATTCTGATCCAAATTTTGGTCCTGGGCATCCTTTGGATGTTGCCGCAGCTGATTTTGTGGTTGCCCACCCAGGTTTACGGCTCCTGACAGACTACGCCCTGGTGCCGAAGCCGATCTTGATTTAAAAAGTATCTTAACAGGTTAAGCCCTTAGGGTGAAAATCAGAGCCCCAAATAATTTGTAGAATTTTTTACCAAGATCATCTAAATGTCGCTATCCTTCCCGTATCTTCGGACATTCCAAACCGAATGTTTCCCCTAGGGTTGGGCTTTGTCGGAGCGGTCCTTAAGGTCGCCGAAAAATGCGGTTGAAAGGGGCCCTCCAAGTTAACCCTGTGGGGCGGGGCCAAAACTGAGTGAAAGAAGCGAAGGCAGACAAATTCAACTTCCAAAGGAAAATCGTGCCCCCAAAAATCAAGTTGCTGTCCGTCGGCCTCCTGTCACTCGGGGTGTTGTTGGTTCCGGCAGTGCTGACCTACCAGGCCACAGTTGCAATCGAACATGTCGTTGCTGGCCAAACACTGCCCCAAGTTGAAGTGCAGTTGTCCCAGATCCGCTATTTTGTGTTTGCAGCCATGGGCTTAAGCCTGTTGGCACTTGCAACGATGACCTGGATGATTTGGGGTCTCTTGGTCGGCCCCTTGAAGGCCTACCAACAGCGGACCTCCAAGGTCCTCTCCGGGGAGGAGACCATCCAGGGGGATTTGAAGGACATGGAGCGAGGTGAATTCGCCCCTTTGATCCAAGGTTTCAACTTCTTTTTGACCCAAGTGGCCAAGACCATCCAGCCCCTGCGGTCCCAGTCGGAACGGCTGACCCTCTCTTCCAACATCTTCCAGATCAACACCAAGTGCATCCTCAACGCCACCACCAAGATCCAAAAAACCGCCGAAGGTGACTTTATCGCCCTGGAGGCTTCGGCAGTCGCTCTGGAACAGTTGACCGATGCTTCCAAAGTGATCTCCGACCAGATCCACAAGGTAGGCGAGCTGACCTTGGAAGCGGAGACCCGGACCAACGCCGGGGCCCAGTCGGTCCAGCAGGCGGTGGAGACCATGCACAAGATCGAGCAGTCCAGCGACAAGATCAGCAAAATCGTGGTGACCATCTCCGAGATTGCCAACCAGACCAACCTCTTGTCCCTGAACGCCGCCATCGAGGCCGCCAAGGCCGCCGAACAGGGCAAGGGCTTTGCGGTGGTAGCCCAAGAGGTGCGCAACTTGGCCACCCGGGTCAACAAAAGTGCGGTGGAAATCAACCAGCTGATCCAACAAAGCCAAGAGGAAGTCAAACGGGGGACCGAAGTGGTCAACCAGGTGGGTTTGGACCTCAAAAAGATCGTGGTCCAGGTGCATGAGGTTTCGGGGCAGATGAGGGCGTTGGACAAAGCCATGGAAGACCAGGAAAAGGGCATCGAATCCATCGCCCGGCAAAGCGAGGGGCTCAAGAACTCCAGCGCCGAGACCCTCAAGCGGATTGAAGAGTTACAACAAGTCGCCAATTCTGCCCAAGCAGGCACCCATACCCTTACTAAAGCGGCACTCCATCTGGACCAAGCCATTGAAGCCCTGGACCGGTTCGACCAAGCCGAAGAAGGCAAAAACTTTATCGAATGGTCCGGTGCCCTGAGCGTCAAGGTCCCTTCCCTGGACGAACAGCACAAGGTGCTGGTCCACATGATCAACCTGCTGTACCAAGCCCACCTGAAGAAGCTGAAGGTGGAAGAGTACGCCGACATCATCGATTCCTTGGTCAACTACACGGTGGCCCACTTCAACTTTGAGGAAAACATGATGGAGGCCTACGGCTACAAGGGATTCTTGGCCCACAAACCCTTGCACGTTGATCTTCTTGCGACGGTCGGGGACTTCCTGGGGCAATTCAAGGCAGGGAGAAAGACCTTGGAGGACCTCTTGGAGATCCTCAAGGCTTGGTTGACCAACCACATCCAAAAGCAGGACATGGACTACGCCCAACCTTTGTGGGACGCAGGAGCCAGGTAAGCCCCAGGCCCTTGGGGTCTATAGCGCTAAAGCTGATCGGAGAATCAAACTTAAGGCTCCCCAAAAAGCCAATCTATTTCAACTTGTTGCTTTGGTTAAACAAAAAATCTTGTGATCAGGAGCAAAAAAAATTAGACAAAGGCTCCAGAATTCATTATTAGACAAGTATCCTTTTTTATCTCCAGGTAAAGAGTTTTACAGGGGGATAAAAATTTCGGCTAAGCAAACTTCTTTTCAGGGAAAGACATGAAGAAATCCGCCATCCTCATTTCCGCCCTTTTCTTTGTGGGCTTGACCCCGGCATTTGCTGAAGACGGCGCAAGGCTGTTTCAAAGAAAAGGCTGTACCACTTGCCACGGCGTAGGTGGTGCAAAACCGATCACTGCTCAATACCCCTCTTTGGCCGGCCAAAACGCCGAGTACATCGTGGAGCAACTGAATAGCTTCAAAGATGGGCACCGGACTGGGATCAACGCCCAACAGATGGTCCAATTTGCAAAAAGCATCAGCAAAGACGGTGCTGAAAACCAGACTGCAGTGGCTAGCTACTTGGCCGCTCAGGCCTTCGTAGGTGGCAACAACGTGGATGCTGACTTGGTGGAAAAAGGCAAAGCCGCTTTCACCGAGAAAGGTTGTACCTCCTGCCACGGCGAAGGTGCCAACGCTCCGATCATGCCTGCTTACCCCAAGTTGGCCGGTTTGTCCCCCCAGTACGTGATCAACCAGTTGAACGCCTTCAGGGACGGTTCTCGCAAAGGGACCCCCAATGCCGATGCCATGGCTCCGATGGCTACCACCTTGGCTCCCGAAGAAGTGGCTGCAGTGGCCAACTACTTGGGTTCCTTGTCTCGCTAAATCGCTTGGATTGAGGCCCTTGGGCCTCAATCCCTTGAGACCAGAAGAGGCCGCCTTGTGCGGCCTTTTTTTTGTTCCGAGGTTTTCCTTCCCCTCTTCCCGCTGTTCTTGTCAGTTCCAGAGGCTTCACGTACAGTGAACCGTTGAGCAACCTCGTTTTACCGCTCTTTTCTACCCGGAACAAATGGGACCCCTGCTGTATCTTTTCACCCATCCAAGTTTGGCCAACGGACTGAGCCCATACCTAGCCAAGGGCCGGGTCCGGTTTGAGTCTTTCTCCTCCGCAGACAAACTGCTGTCTGCGGTCAAGTCCAAACCTGCCTTTTTGGCCTTGGTGGACCTGGACCTTCCGGGGGCGATGGAAACGGTGATGTCCCTCCATGCACTGCAGCCCAGCCTAAAGCCCTGGCTGGGGTTGATATCCTTGGGAGAGCCCGAGTTTACCCAAGGTTGGTCCGAGGCCTTTTGGTTCCAAAGCCCCGCCCAGCCCCAGCACTTGGGCTCCCAAATCGGTCTCCTGCTCAAGCTGGTTGAAGCCAACGGCAAGGCCAAGAACCTGCAAAACCGCCTGGACCAGGAAGAAGAATCCCGGCTGGCCAGTGAAAAACAACTGAAGGCCTTCGGGAACCAATTGGAACAGCAGGTCACCACCCGGACCCGGCAGTTGGCCTTGGAACTGGAGGAGCTCAAACGGCAAAACAGTGGTTCCTCCCAGACCAAGGATTTGGTTCAGGAGCGGCTTCTGGAAGACCTGTTGGACAGTCTGCCCATTTCCATCTACCTCAAGGACCCCCAGGGCAAGGTGATCCTGGCCAACCGGGAGTTTTGCCAGCTTTTGGGCAAGGACAAGGACCAGATTTTTGGCCGCAGCTTTTCTTCCCTGCTCGATCTGGAAGCCGCTGGGGAGGACCTGCATACTGACCGGCAGGCCCTGGAAACCCCCAAAGGACTTCGATTTGAAGAAACCTTGAACCTCAAGGGCAAGCGGTTGGAGCTTTACCGGGGCAAGTTCCCCTTTTGGATCGAAGGCCTACCGGAGGCCCATCTATTAGGCTACGTCTTGGAGATCACCGACAAAAAGCGGCTGGAGACCAAACTTTCCCAAACCCAAAAGTTGGAAGCCTTGGGCACCATGGCCGGGGGAATCGCCCATGACTTCAACAACCTGCTTTTTGCCATGATCCTCAACCTCAACCTGATCAAAAAAGCCAACCCAGACAACCCCAAAACCCTGGCCTACGCCGACCGGACCTTGGAAGCGGGGCTGCGGGCCAAGGACCTGACCAAACAGATCCTGGCCTTTTCCCGACAGCAGGAACGGCGGATGGAACAGGTGGACGTTTCCAAGGTACTCGACGAGGCCTACGGGTTGATCCGCACGGGGACGGAAAAAAACATCCTGATCGAACGGCACTACCGCTGCCCCAATCCGTGTGTCATGGGGGACCCCTCCCAGATCCACCGGGTGATCATGAACCTTACCGGCAACGCCGCCTTTGCCCTCAAGGACCGGGGCGGCCGGATCGACCTGATCCTGGAGGAATGGAAAATCACCGCCCAAGACACCTTGGCCCATGACCTCAAGCCGGGAGATTACCTTCGTTTAGCGGTCACCGACAACGGGCCGGGGATCGATCCCAAGATCATGCCTCGTATCTTTGACCCTTTTTTTTCCACCAAGTCTTCCGACGAAGGCTCGGGGCTAGGCCTTTCGGTAGTTTTGGGAATCCTGCAAAGCCACAAGGGCCATATCCTTTGCCAGTCCACCTTGGGCAAGGGTACGGTCTTTGAGGTCTATCTTCCTTTGGTCCAAAATGATCTTGCCAACCCTCCCTTGGCCCAAGTAAACCAAGGAGAAGCATCGGCCCTGAGCCAGGGAGCCAAAATCCTTTTGGTGGACGATGAGGTTCTGGTCTTGGAGGCGATGACCGACCTTTTGACCAGCGAGGGGTTTGTGGTCTCCTCCTTTTGTGACTCCATCGCCGCTCTCAAAGAGTTCCTGGGCCATGCGTTTGAATATGACTTGGTGATCAGCGACCAAAGCATGCCCCATCTTTCCGGCCTGGAGCTGGCCCAGGCGCTGACCAAGGCGAGAAAAGAGCTGCCGGTGATTCTTTACTCTGGTTTCAACCAACAGTTGACCGAACAAAGCGCCCTCAAGGCCGGGGCCAAGGCCCTTTTGCCCAAACCGATCGAACAGGAGCTGCTTTTGTCCACCATTGCCAATCTTCTCCCCAACCGGCAGCAACATGGCTAAAATCCTGATCATGGAAGACGAAGAACTGGTCTTGATGGCGCTCAAGGAGACCTTGGAGGCCGCCGGTCATGAAGTGGTGGCCTGCGACAACGGCCTGGAGGGAGGGGAGATCGCCCACCGGGAAGGCTGCCAACTGGCGGTGGTGGACATTTTTATGCCTCAGCAAGACGGCATTGCCGTGATCATGGAACTAAAAAAACTTTCCCCGACCACCAAGGTCATCGCCATTTCCGGCGGCGGCGCAGTGGTCCGGGATTTTGATTACCTTGAGTATGCCCGGGCACTTGGGGCTGTGGAGTGCTTCCACAAGCCCGTTGACCCCCAGGAACTGCTGGAAACGATCGAAGCGGTTCTCTAACTCCGGTCGGCCCGGCCTTTTCCCCGATTCCCCATGAAACCTACCAGACTCGTAAAATCCAAGATTCTTTGCACCTTAGGCCCATCCAGCCGCACCGAAGCGGAGATCGGGGCTCTTTACGAGCAAGGCATGGACATGGTGCGGATCAACTTTTCCCACGGCTCGCCGGAAGAGAAACGGGAGCTGTTCGCCACCGTCAAGGCAGTGGACCCCAACTTGGCAATCCTGTGCGACATCCAAGGCCCCAAAATTCGGATCGGCGAGGTCAAAGCAGGCGGGGCACTCTTGCGCCGAGGCACCCAGTTTACCTTGACCACCGAAGAGGTGATGGGCGACGAAACCAAGGCCACCATCTCCTACAAACCCTTTCCGGCGGAAGTCAAAACCGGGGAGCGGGTCTTCATCAACGACGGGATCGTCTGTCTGGAGGTCTTGCAGATCAAGGGAAAGGAAGTGGTTTGTAAGGTGCTTTCCGGGGGAACCATCTTCACCCGTAAAGGGGTCAACCTGCCGACCACCAAGCTTTCGCTCCGGGTGCCCACCGAAAAGGACATTGTGGACCTCAAGCTGATCGCCGAACTTGACCCGGCCTACCTTGCCGCCAGTTTTGTGGGGACCGCCGACGACGTGGAAACCATCCGGCACATCCTGGCTTCCTACGGCAACGACCGGATCAAGCTGATTTCCAAGATCGAGCGGCCCATTGCGGTGGACAACTTTGAGGAGATCCTGGCGGCCAGCGATGGGATCATGGTGGCCCGTGGGGACCTGGGGGTGGAGCTTCCCGCCGAACAGGTGCCGCCGATCCAAAAGGAAATGATCCGGCGCTGCAACATCGCCGGAAAGCCGATCATCGTGGCCACCCAAATGCTCGAATCCATGACCAAGGCCCCCATTGCCACTCGGGCCGAGGTTTCGGACGTTTACAACGCCATTGCCGACGGGGCCGACTGTGTGATGCTTTCGGCCGAAACCGCTTCGGGGGAGTTCCCCACCGAGGCAGTGTTTACCATGGAGCGGATCATCATGGTCAGCGAAGACCACCTGGCCCAGCGGAACCCCGATTGGTACGATTCCAAGGAGGACACGGTCTCCGAGGTAATCGGCCACTTGACCCACCAGACCTGCAAACAGCTGATCGAACGGGGCAACGGAGCGGCCGGCAAGATCATCTGTCTGACCCGCTCGGGCCACACCGCCCGGATGGTCTCCAAATACCGTCCTCCCTTCCCGATCTTGGCTCTCACCCCGGACGCTCGGGCGGCCCAGGAAATGAAGCTGCTTTGGGGGGTCGCTCCCTTTCACATGCCCGAGCTGGCCGAATCGGCCCAGACCCTCAGCCGCATCCACACCGCCATCCAGGCCTGCTACGACCGCGGTTTTTTGACCCCCACCGAAAAGGTGATCGTAGTCGGCGATTTTTTTAACCTCCCCAGCCAAACCAACATGGTCTCGATCCTCACCGTCGGTGACGTGCTGGGGTTGGAGGAGTAGGGGCAGGGTTGGATGGTTGACGGTGGGGCGGTTTTACCGAACCTAACCCACAAACCTTTGGTGCAGAATTTGGTAGTTATTGGTGTCGGGGTAAGGCCATAGAATATGGCTTATGGAATGCCTTTGTGCCATCGCCAGATAGGACTTGCTAAGACCATCACAAAGTGTACACAACCGGCTGCTTTGCTTTGAGCGATGGTTCTCCCTAGCCCCAAACCCAGACTGTAATTTTAACAACCAAAGAAAACCCGATTTAGTTACGATCTGCTTCGTCAACCGCAATCTGTAACATAGTGAGTCTTAGGGCATCACTACATCGTCATCAAGCCACCTGGTTAAATCCCCCTTTTCTACCAGCAAATAATATTTGGCGATTTCAGTTTCCTTGAAATTCGGATAAAGCTCATTTGCAATCGTCTTTCTAAGGTCCCGAAATGTAAAACTCGGAAGATTTACAGCTTGTGCGATTTCCTTAAGCGTATCTACTAAATCTTCCCTGGAAACCTTGAATACTTGCCCGTGGGTTTGATTGGGATTTTCTCTGATTTCAGCCAACAGTGAACATACAATATCAGGGAGTTTGACCGGCCGTTTCTTTGATCCAATCATCGCCTTTTTGCTTCCAAAATCTACATCTGTCCAGTCCAACTCAAGCAATTCTTTGGGCATACGTCCACCAGTTGCGTATGCAAATCGAATCGCTGCATAAAGAATATGTTCTTTTGTTACTTTTTTAGCGCCCCTAATAAAGCTTTCAGTCACATTGGACTGGGCCGTCTTACTGTTGTCTCGCAAATAGTCAAATATTTGTTCCATCTGAGATACTGTTAACTTTCTGGCTTTTACGGGTTCGTTTTTGACTGATTGACCATTTCTCTTTTGAAGCTCAGGGAAATCGTGGGTCCATCCTGAGGCTTGTAACCGTAAAAATTCTAACAATGCCCTAAGAGACAAGGCATACTGAGAAATCGTTTTGGAACTTAGTGTTTTTTTGTTGCGTTGACGTAGCTCAAGAAAGTTCTGAAACCAATTTTCCAGCCAAGAATTATTGACAACGATTAGAGAGGCTAGAACCTTGACATCACTGGCAGCCAATCCCTCGACCAGATTAGCGATTTGTTTTCCTTTGGTCCCCTGAAATTTATCAATAATTTTTTTTGATAGCTGACTCAACGGTATCCGAAGCAACTGTTTTTGCTTATCTCTTGCTTGACGGGTCTTCATGGCAATTTGATTTTCCACCAATTGCAGCAAAAGGCTATCTTCCATTCCCTTATCAAGGTATTCTGTAACATTTTTTAGCCCCTGCGTAACGGTGAAGTCTACCAATAAGGAGTTGGTGCTCTCGGCAATCGGAAGACTCAACTGTCCCTCAGGTGCTGCCTTTTGGGTGTTTGTATTTCGTTTGGGACGAGCGGTATATACTTGTTTGTTACTTGAAACCATAGCAACCTTTTGAAGAGGAAGTTTGTCAGGTCCAAGCAAAGACCATTCCACAAATAAAAAGTCAATCACCTTTGAAATAACGGATTAATACTGAATTTATTTTTTACCTTTTGAGGGGGCGGCAAGCAACATGTAGAAAATATGGGCCAATACTTGGATTCGCTTCGGTAGCCAACGACCGGGCCGGTTGGCCCAATGGACTGTTTCAACGGCGGTGGGACTGGTCCTTCTTCCCTGCGCTGGTGGGCACAAAGCAATTCTCCTAACCCAAAGAGGCCCCCCAGGCCATCGCTCTTGGAGCTACGGTTGGGTTGCGCCGGGGCTTATTAGGCACTTCTGCCCAACACCGCCCAGGTTAACCCTGGGCGTTTGTTGTGGTTGGTGAGGTGTCAATGAGAGGGAGAGGGCCAGCGTTTGTGGCCAAAGGGGAAGCGCCCAAAGGGCCTAACGGCCCACAACCAAGCGGTCTGGGCAAGGGGCTAGCGGCTTTTCAGGAGGCCTGCAAAGCGGCCAAGGGAAAAGCCGCCAAGCAGTCCAGCCGGGGCTAAACAGCGTGCAAGCAGTCTGGCCCAAGGGCCAGCGGCTTTCCAGGCGGCCTAGCAGCCTTCGAGGGCGACTTTTTTGGGGGCGGCCTGCAAAAAGGGTGGGGCGGTGGCCTTGGGGGCGATGTAGCTTTGCTGTTTTTGGTTCGGTTCGGCGCTCCGGTGGAAAAAAGGGCGGACCCCTTGGAGTTGGGCGGTCTGCCGGAGGTCAAAGCGGCTCCAGTCCACGGCTTCGGCGCTGATCTGCTCCTGCCAAGCCGCTCCGCCTCCTTCCACCAACATCACCCTACGCTTCCGGTCTTGGGTCAACTGAGCGGCCATTTGGGGCGGGATGCCTCCGGGGCCGGTCAGCATCACCCATTTTTTGTAGTTCGGTTTGGCCTTCAACTCCGTTTCCAGCTGGTTCAGGTCTTTGATCGGGACCAAGCCGGGGATGTTGTTGGTTTGGGCGGCGGTGTCCAGGGAAAACACCAAAAAGTCGTTCCGCCCTTCAATGATCCAGCCTGCCAGTTCGGTGGCCTCAATTGAGCTGATCTGGAAATCCTCGATCTGATCGTACCAAACCGGCTTGTGGGGGTACAAGGCGAAGCCCATTCCCACCAGGAGCAAGAAGAGAAACAAGGGCAACAGCCAGTTTTGCTCAGATTTAAACATTCTTCCCTCGGCTCCTTTGTTCAAACCAATTGGCGAAGCGGGTCCCGGCTACCGCAATGACGATCACCACCGCCCCGATCAGCCAGGAAGAGACACCAAAGAACTCGAACAAGGTGACTCGGCCCATGGAGCCGATGGACATGATCGGTTCGATCAGGTCCCAAAGTTCTCCGGCCACTACCACACCCAAACAAAGCCCCAGGATGTAAAGCAGAGCGTCCCATTTGCCCGAAGCCAGCCCCACGAAGGCGGTGCCCGGACAATAACCGCCGATCACAAATCCACCGCCCATCATCAACCCGCCAATCGTCTGGGGCAGCAAAAAGGTGTCGTTCAGGTACAGGCTGTCAAAGGGCAGGATCCCCAAAGAGTCAAGCGCCAAAATCCCGATCATGGCCACCACGATCCCGGTGAACATCACCCGGAAGACGGACCAATCGGTGCCAAACCATTGGGCGGTCAACTTCTTGGCCGAACCAAACCCGGCTCGTTCCAAAAAAAATCCGAACCCAAATCCGATCAAAGCGGCGATAGCCAAGTTGACATCAGGACCCAAAAAGCCGGATTTGGCCAAAGGTGCAATCAGGTTCATTGCCATAACCTCTTGAAAAAGATGGCGGTAACAAAACCCCCAACAAACAGGCCCAACAAAAAGACCCAACTGCCCAAAGCCAAGGTCGCTCCACCCGAAAGGCCCTGACCGCTGGTACAGCCCTTGGCGATCCGAGCGCCGATCCCCATGATTGCACCGCCCAACAGGGAGTAACCAAACCTTTGTCGCCGGGAAACCTGAGGCCCCTTCTCCACCCCCGGCGCAAAGCGCCCGGCGGTTACTGCGGCCACAAAGCCGCCCAGGAAAACCCCGATGGTTTGGAAAATCAACCAGTCGGTCCAATCAAACAGGCCTTGCCGGAAATAACCGGAAAACAACGACAACCCCCGGACATGTTCGGGGGCGGCAATGTTCATCACCCCCGCCGTCACCCGAGCCACCGCACCCGAGCCGCCCAGGCCCCGGCCGGAAATGAAATAGGCGGTGAGCAGGACCAAACCCAGCCCTATCCCTGCCGCTAGGTTGGGCCAGTATGGCTTGGCTTTTGGAGCGTTCTCGGACATCTGGTTCCTCAGAAGAAGGTCGGGTTTGCTTGGCCGGCAAACACCAAAATGAAGCGCAACGACAGACCTCCGACCAGCACCAAAGCGGGAGTGATCGGGGAAAACCGTACCTTGCCCATGGTTTCCAAAGTCTCCAGGCTCAAGGGCACCAGGATGCCCCCCAAGAGGCTGACCGTCCAAAACCAAGGGGCAAAATTCCCGGTGATCAGGTTCATCATGGCCAAGTGGCTGTTTTCGCTTCCCGTAACCCCGCCGATGATCAACACCGTGATGGCAAAGGCTTCCAGAGAGAGCAGGTACATGTCCACCAAGGAATAAAACCGCTTTTTCTCCTCCGGTGCCATCCACAACATCAAGGCGGTGGCCGAAGACATTCCCGAAAGCAGGAACACCAGCCCCAGCACCGAATTGGACCAAAGGGGCCGGGCGTAAAAGGTGGCCAGCAGGATCCCGGTATAAACGCCAATTCCGCTGCCGATGTGTACGTTGACGAAGGCCAGCAGCTTTTTCCAGGGCCTAAAAAACCCGATCAGCCCCTTCAAGGCCCCAACGGACTCCAGCTGTTTTTCATAGAGCAGCACGGCCTGCAAAATCGCCAAGGGGTAAAAAAGCATCAACAGCCAACTGCCCCAGGACATCGGTGAAGTCGGCACAAAAGCCGTGTAAAAACGCCAGACATGGGTCTTGTAGGCCAAGTCCAAAAAGAGGGCGAACATCCCCACCGAAAGCACAATGGGGCTCAGCAGCGCCGAAAGCCGAACGGTGTAGCTGAAGTTGGCCTCGTTGCGGGTGATCAGGATTCCCGAGCTGATCACCAAAAGACCGGCGGCCAAGCCTCCGCAAAAAAGATACACCGGCACTTCCCAACCCCAAACCTGCAAATGGGGAAGGACCTGGGGGTTCAGTTTGTTGGTTACTGTTTCGATCATTTTAGAGCAGCCACAAGAGTTTGGGTTTGGTCCCGGCATGGGGCTTGTCGATCTTGACCTCTCGGCCCCGGAGCAGCGCCTCTGCTTGGCCGTCGTTGCTGTTGAGGTCCACCAGCTTCAAGGCGCTGGTCGGGCAAACTTGGGTGCAGGCGGTGGTGGCCAAGCCTGCCTTGATCCGGTGGGAGCAAAAGCTGCACTTGTCGGCAAAGCCATCGGGGTGGATGTACCGGGCATCGTAGGGACAGGCGGCCATGCAGGCCTTGCAGCCGGTGCAAAGGTCCCGGTCGATCTGGACGGTCCCGTCCCCCTGGTAGTGGCTCGCTTCGGTCGGACAGTTGGACACGCAAGGGGCATCCTCGCAGTGTTGGCAACGTTCGCTGCGGTTGACCAGACTCAAGTTGGGAAAACTGCCCTTGGTAATGCTGACCACCCAGTCCCGGCAAAAGCCTTCGGGGACTTGGTTTTCCGTCTTACAGGCGAAAACGCAAGCCGAACAACCGACGCAACGCCGGGTGTCGATGATCATTGCATACTTCCGTTCTCGGCTCATCGGCTGAAGGTGACAAAATTGTTTTTAAAGCCCGTTCCTCCCATGATCGGGTCCACCGAAAGGTGGGTGATCATCTCGTTGGCGCTGGCACCTCGGCGGTAGGCGAATTCCAACCGAGGGTCGTTTTGTCCGAAGCCGTGGGCCATGTAAACCACATCGGGCCGGATCCGCTCGGTCAATTTGAGCCGGATTTTGCTGATCGATTTTTTCCCTTCCTGGTTGATCAAAAAGACCGACTCGTTGTCCTTCAACCCCAGGTCCAGAGCGGTGATCCGGTTGATCCAAAGTTCGTTTTCCGGCATCAGTTCCCCCAAAAACCGGTTATTGGAGGTACGGCCAAAGGTGTGCATCGGTACCCTGCCATAAATCAGCCGGAAATAACCGGCTGGGTTCTCCGGCTGGCGCTGGTACTGGGGGGTAGAGTCGAAGCCCAACGACTTCAGCCGGGCCGAGGACAACTCAATCTTGCCCGAAGGGGTGTCGAAGTGGAGCGGCTCTCCCGGTTGGCGGAACAAGGTCGGGTCTTCCTTGACCAGCACCCCTTTGTCCTTGAGAACCTTGAGGCTGGTCCCGGCGGCCCGCAAGCGGTTGTCCAGGTATTCCTCGATCGGCGGGAACAAACCGGCCAAGCCCCACTTTTCGGCCAGCAAGGCGGCGATTTCGTGCCCCGGCTTTGCATCCAGGTGGCTCAGAGGGGCGACCACCGGCTGGCGGATTGCCACGTAGGGCCTACGGTAAACCCGGTCGTCCAGGTCGTCGTACCGCTCCAGATAAGTGACTTCAGGCAGGACCACGTCGGCGTAACCGGTGATCTCCATGGGCAGCACGTCAATGGCCACCACAAAGTCCAACATACCCAACGCCTTCTTGGTGGACTCTTGGTCCCCCAGGGTTTGGACCAAGTTGGTCCCATAGATGAACCAGGACTTGATGTTCCCCGCCAAGGTTTGGTCCACCACCTCGTTGGAAGGGGCCTCGCTGGCCAAGGGGAACCGGCTTTGGAACGGGGTGGAAGCCCTGGTGCTGGAAGCGAAATGGTAGGGGTTGGGGACCCCGTACATTTGGGTTTGGTTGATCAGGCCGCCCGGCTGCCGGTAGTTGCCCAGCAGGGCGTTGAGGATGGCAATCGCCCGTTCTCGTTGAGTATCGTCGCCGTACCAAGCCACATGCCGCCCCGGATGGACCAGGGCACTGGAGCCAAAGCGGCCCATATCTCGGGCCACGGCCAGAATGGTTTCGGGGTCGATCCCGGTGATGGCGTAGGTTGCCTCCGGGGTTGCGTCTGCCACTCCGGCTCGCAATTCTTCCAGGCCGAGGCAGTTTTCCTGCACAAACTTCCGGTTGTACAGTTCCTCTGCCAACAGCACGTGGATCCAACTGCGCAGCAAGGCCAGATCGGTCCCCGGTTTAATGGGCAGCCAGCGCTCGGCCTTGGAAGCCGCCACCGAGAAGCGCGGGTCCACGGCGATCACCTTACATCCGGCCGAGACGGCGTTGGAAAAGTCCTGCACCGCCGTGTTGTGCATATTCTCGCCCAGGTGGCTGCCAATCAGGACCAGATACTTGCTGTTGGCGATGTCGAGCCCTTCGGGGCTGCCCACGGCGTGCCCAAAGGTCAGGGTGAAGGCTTCGTCTCTGGCACCGCGGCATTGGGCGTAGGAGGGGGCCGAGGCAAGGTTGATCCCGTAGGCCTTAAAAAGCCGTTTGAAGAAGGAGGCCCCGAACCCGTGAGAGAAATAGGCGACCTTGTCCAGGTCTCCGTTGTCCCGTATCTGATCAAACCGTTTTGCAATCAGGGTAATGGCCTCATCCCAACTGGCCTCCCGGAACCGTTGGACCCCTTGGTGGGTCTCCCGGATCAAGGGAGTCCGCAGGCGGTTGGGGTCGTACAGCAGTCCATGGCCACCGGTACCTCGGGGGCAAAGCTTGCCGTTGGAAAGCGGGTGATCCGCATGGCCGGAGATTTTAAACAGCTTCCCGTCCTTGACATGCCCATCAATACCGCAGCGCCAAAAACAAAGTTCACACAAGCTGGGGACAATCTTGTCCGCCACCATGGCTTGGGCTTCGTCGGAAAAGGGGAGGTAGGGAAAGGCGCTGACCAGAGCCGAACTTGCAAGAAAACCGGAACCGATTTTGATGAACTCTCGACGGTCAAAAAACTGACTCATGAGTATAACCCTGAAAAAGAGGTCGTCCGCCCTAGGAGTACCACCCTGGATTTGGCTCAGTAAAGTAAAGCCTTGGAAAAATCGACACCCTGGTGTGTAGTTCCAAGGCTGGTGTCCCTTTGGAGGCGTTGCCGTTTTTGCCCGAAGTCCCGGTAAAACCCGCTGGGGGCCAAATGGCAGGGCAGGCAAAGCCCTACCGCCTTGATCTTTTGTTGTTCTGTTTCATTCAAGGCCCGCACCTCCTTGCGGGGGCTCTCTCCGTTCCACCGGCGGGCCGCAGCCCCCGGCACAGCCAAGGCCGGGTCCGGCTGGTGGCAGGAATCGCAAGAACGGGCTTTGCCGGTACTGTGAGGGGAGAGCGGGGCATAATGGTTCCAACGGCGGACCGGCTTGCCGGGCAACTCCAAGGAAGCGACCATGCCCGGTACAAAGGGCCGAATCCGCTCCCCCTGCACCCCCAGGTCGGGCAAACCTGCCTCAAAGTCCCAACCGGTCTCCACCCAGCGGCCTGGGGTGAGCTGGCCGCTTTGGTGGTCCAGTTGCTTTTCTTGGGGGAGATAACGAATGTGGCAGCCATAACATTGGGGGGCCCAGGTGCTGTGGCAGGCATCACAACTCAAACGGCGGTGCTCCTGGCCCCCATGTCCCAGCCCCAACAGCGGCACCCGAACCAAGGTCCCGGTCAGCTTGAGCCGTAGGGTCCGCACCCCTTGGGTTTGCTCCAGCTTGACCAACGGCGTACCAAACCGCCGGGCCACAAAAGGCGGGCGGGCCTCGCCGTCATGGCAATCCAGGCAGGTTATCTCCCTCTGTTCCCCCTGGTGCCGAGCCGCAACCGGTCCGCCCATCAGCCCCCGCCCGGTGTGGCAATCGATGCATTCCAAACCGGCGGTAAAATGCCGGTCCGCAGGCATCAGCCGCACCGGCCGCCCATCGGTCAGCCGTTGTTCCCCCGGTTCGGTTTTTTTCCGGTTGGGGCTCAATTCGGCAAACCCGGCATAGGTCAACGAAACCCGACCGGACCGGGAGTGGCAACCAAAACAACGGTCGCTGCCGATTTTTTTGTCCAAAGGGAAATGCCCTTTTTGCCGTACGGTCCCCAGGTGGCAGGCCAAACAGCCTCCACCCCGCCTGGAGACCGGGTCCTCCGGGTTCAAGAGCCCCTGGCCCAGGTGGCAAGAAACACAGAGCTTCCTCAAGTACCCTTGGGCCCCCGTTTCGCCCAACCGGCCCACAGGAGGTGGCCCCGGTTCCCCAAAGGTCTTTTGGGTCAGTTCAATCATTCCGCTGCCCGAAGCCATCAAAGACTGCCCTACCCGGCGGACCTGGTCCGGGTGACAGGAGGACTGGCCACAACTTTTCCCCGCCCAGGCCAACTCCCCCGGACGGCGGACCAACCCTTGGTGGGCCAATTCCTTGGTGGTTTCCTTGGAGCCTCCGTGGCAGGCTTGGCACCCCACCGCCCCATGGGAGGCGGGGCTTTGGACCGCCGGGTGGCAGATCAGGCAAGTTGCCCTGGCGGCTGAGGTTGTCCCCACTAGGACCAGCACCCAAAACAGCCGGTTCAATAAGGGTCTAAGGTTTAGCTTGGTCCACATCCAAGGGCGGGGGCTGGCAACAGGAACGGCTCTACGGGGCTGGCCGGGTTCGGATCGGTGGTTACAAGACGGTCAACCGGACCAAGGCCCAGGCTTCCTTTTGCCGGAGTTGCGGTTTGGAAATAGCGATTTGAATCTAAACGGATTTCGGCTGAAGTGGCCCCTATCGTCAAGACATACTTTCCAGCTTTTTAAGATAGAGCCTTTGGTTTAAGCGGCCAAACCCTAAATTGGGCTACATCAATGCTTCGGATTCTGTCTTACCCGATTGCCCAGTTTTTGGGGGCCACTTTAACTCAAAACGGTCTGGGCGCTTGCGCCAACAAAAATCTTGCCATATACAATAAAAGGCACCGAACCAAAAGACACCGAAAGCAGTCCATATCAAATAAAACTCAGGTGGGCGAAAGATAAACTCAATAGTATGAGTCCCCCCAGAAACAATCTCCAGTCCAATGAAATTGTTATCTACTTTGTAAATTTTAGCTGGATATCCATCCACCTCTGCCTGCCAGCCTTTGTGATAACTTTGCGAAAAAACCAACAAGCCTGCATCGTCAACTTTAAGTGCGAGTTTTAATCGTTCAGGATCGTAAAATTGGATTTTAAGCTCTCTTGGAGCTGAAAAATCCCCATTGGGGCTTGGGATGCGCAATGATTCATCCAGATAATCGGAGGTGCTCCCATGGTCAGTCAATTTGCCAACCTTCCAATTTTGAGAAAATCGCAAGATTGGCGTTGTAACCCCAAAATATTGGTCAATTTTATCTGGAGTCTTAAGAATTTCAAAAGTTTCAAGTGTACTTTTGAGATCCACAAATCTGGGTGCCAAGAGGTATGATTTTTTTTCTAAGAAAGTGGTGCCGTTCAGCCAAATTTCCCAACGGTAAGGAGCACGTTGCTGCCTGTAGGAGTTAAAACCGTAACTACTAGCAAACGGAAAATTGGTAGCTTCAATTTGGCCTGGAATGTGAGTATTACCTGGTACATATTGGTTCAGTAATAAAAAATGTAAGCCGATGTTTAACCCCAAAAAACCAACCAGTAACGTTCCAAAGCAAAAACCTAAAGGCAGCAAACGGGTTTGAGTGAGCCCCCAAAGGGCTACAAGGAACAGAATAAATCCACAAAAGTTTACGGCATCAAGGTTTAATTCGTTACGAACAAGGAATAACAGCCCAGTCCCTGCTGCAACGGCCAGCAAAGCAACCTTTTTTTCAATCAGACGTTCAGCCAGAGCCGTGGCACCGGTCACTGCAAAAGCCAATGCAAAAAGGCTGAATAAGTCCGTATAGATATTCAAATAAAGAACCTTTTGCAAAAAAGGAAAAAGCAAATAATAATAAAAGAATAGGAATGGAGAATATTTACCCAATACCAAGCTAAAGATGGACAACAGCAACGCAAAGATGGCTAGTCGCTTTTGTTTACTAAAAGACATGGCTGAGGAAAAACACAAAAAAACAAAGATCAAGGGGGTAAAGGGGAAGGGTCTATTGAGCCGCAATAAAAATTTTTCTAAATGTATCCCTCCTTCTGCGTTTACTACGTCTTGGTAATTTAGGGAGGCCAAGTCACGGCCAGAGCGCTCAAAAAGTGGCAGTTCAAATTTGGTGATGTAACCATGAGGCATCAATCCAAATAGAAAAATAGACAGGCCAAGCAAGGTCTGCAGTTTTACCCGGGCAAATTGCCCAAAAAGCGCTCTCAATTCCAAAATCCACCCTTGAGGACTTCGCAACAGTAGGTGAAACAAAAAAAATGTAACCAGGGTTATTCCTGCTTGAATTCCAAAACTTCCCGGGTTGTAAAAAAGTAAAACTGTAGCCAATGCCAGCTTGACTACACGTGCTTTTCCCATTTCACGCATTAAAATTCTACTGAGATAATAAAGAGCGAACTGAGGGTAAATGAGGGTAAGAATATAGACGTAATTTTGCCCAAAATAACCAAAATCAAAAAAAGTAATTACTGCATACAGCGAGAACCCCAAGGCGCAAAATTGCCCCCACAAAGTTGGGCCTAAAATCGACTCGGCCCAAAAACGAGAAAGCTTATAAAACCCCAGACAAAACAATGCACCGTTAAACAGGAATATCCAATCGGAAGCATAAACTAATCCAATCGCCCCCCCCATATCCAAAAGACGGGTTCCTTGGGCGACGAGCGGGTCAAGAGGTGAAGGGAAACTGGTCAGAAGCAAATAAAGGCTATGTGGCTCGCCAGACTGGTGGTACGGATTCCACAGCGGGAGGGATAAATTCCTTAAACGCTCCAGGCTGTAAAGATACCTCATCGAATCTTCAAAGTACTCCCCACCAAGCAGGCTAAGATGCTCAACCAAATTTGGATAAAGAAAGACCAAAATTAAAAAAAACAGCCAAAACAATCCAAATTCGCTTCGCAAGATCCACTTCAAACCGTCTCCTTAGCAAATTGTATAAGAAAATAAAGAATTATACCCAACAATAGAAGTAACAGGAAAATCCAATCACGCTCTTTTAGCTGCACAAAAAGTACCGAAAAGCTAAAACCAGGGTGAATCCAACGGATCAGGAACATTGATCCAGTGAGGGCTACAAGGATGCAAGCAGCCCCCAAAACTAAATTGCGGTGGTGCCTGTTTTGGGGAAGTAGAGTAAATGCTGAAGCTGCAAAATTAGGAACTTGGTGGAGGTCTCTGATTTCCACTTCAGTCAAAGCCCGATGAAAGATCATTACATTAGAGTATGTCCCCAAAAGTGAGCTTTCCGGATAAAATCCTCTGCCAATCCCCAATTGTAGTTTGCTCCCTTTAAAAGCGGCTCCGGAATGTTCCGGCACTGACTTGGCAAACTCTTCCAATCGATAGTTGTTGACATAAACCTCGCCCCCCACGGGTGGCGAAAAAACATAAGTTATATGCAATGGCTTTTGCGGCTGTACCATATTAGGGAGCGAGAAATATCCCCAATCGGCACCTGAAAAGTGAAAGTTTCTTTCGATTTGATTGAGCCACAAGGATGCAAAAGGACGAAAAGAGTCAGAGGTGTCACCTAACCAAAAAATATTGTTTAAATTGAAGCCCACTTGTCCAGCGATCGGAGTAACCCAAAAACTCAACGCAAATCCATTGCTGTAGACCGCTTCCAGTGAAATGTCGTTGATCAAGGGGATTTGAATATCCCGACTCAGCAGCTCACCACAAACTGACTCTTCGCTGACCGTAGAGGTCTCACACTGATTGAGCGGAAGATACAGTGAAGGTTTAAACTGGGCAATAAACCGATCTTCAAAGTCATTGGCGACTTTGAAGGCGTATAAGTGCCCCCAAACCGGCCAAATCAGGACTGAAAGGCCTACAACAAACAAAACAATATTGAGGGAATAACCAAAAAATTTCAGGCTCGCACTCACGAGAATCACACCCAAGTTAAAGTCCAAATCCAGCAAATTGGCAGAAGAATAACCTTTTTCGGATTTGTTTGATAAACTTAACCAAAAGACCCCAATTTCCTACGCCAGAACGACCCCCGTGGTCAAGATGCTTCTTGCGTCTTTTTAGGCTCTGTTGACATTTACCGGAGCCAGATGAGGGTTCCGACGAAGTAGAGGAAGGCCAAGTACCGGCCCCCCAGCTTCTCAAATCTTGAAAAGACCCTGCGGAAGTGTTTTATTTTATTGATGAAACACTCCACCAAAGGCCACTCTTTGTAGCGCACAAAATCGGTTTTCCAAGGTTCCCTTTGGTTGGCTTTGGGGGAATCACCGGCAGCATTCCCTGTTCCTCGACTTGCCGCCTGAACTCAGAAGAGGCTTAACCCTTGTCTGCCAGCACAGCCTGGACCTTAAACCCCTCAACCAACGAATGAGCCTGAGTCACATCATGCACTAACTACCCGTTTGTAAACGCTGTTCCATTGCCGTATTTTTCAGGTAGTAGCCGCCATTGCCCCCCGCCGCGGGCCAGCCACAAGACCCCTTCTAAGCAAACATCGGCAGTCCGCTTCGTGGCCTGCGTAGGCACGAGGGTCCGGGGACAAAACCGCATACATTTTTCCCACTGGTTCTCAGCGAAGGTTCTCGTCACAGAAAACCTCCATAGCAGCTATGATACTTAGCTCTATGCACGACATGCCATTGCAATGTCAACAGAACCTAGTTTGTTTTATGCCTACCCGAGAAACCATTGATCGGGACATTAATCTAACCACCGGTCCAACCGATGGTCCAGCCTTTTTTGGGCGGATCGGAATCCGACAGGGCACTTTGGGCGGATTGGGCCGAAAAAAACACCGCATTGGAACAGGGACCAGAGGATTGTACCTGTGCAATGGTTTTACAGTGATCCAACGGCTCAACGAACAAGAAATCTTTGCGCCATCATCCGCCGGACTGCCCAAGAGTCGGCAGTAGTGTTTTGGGGCTCCGGGAGCCCCAGGGAGGGGAGGGCGGGGAGGCCTACGGAAATTACCTGCAAGCCTGGAGCGAAAAACTCTCGCCCGCTCTTTTGACTGCCTTGGTGCCGGTCGCCGAAGACCTGCCCTTTTGGACCTGTTCGAGGAAAGGGGCGACCGGTTATTTTCCGGTCCGGTTCAACGCCCGGGTCAGGCAGCGGTCCAAGGCATTGGCGAACCCTTCCTTTTCTTTGGCCCCAAAGGGCTTGGGACCGGCGGTGTTGATCTGGGCTTCCCGCAGGTCGGCGGCGAAGTCCCGCATCGCCAGCCGCTCCCTGATGTTGGACTCGGTAAACTCCTTGCCCCGGTGGTCAATCGCCAAGGCCCTTTTGGCCAGCACCTGGGAGGCCAAGGGGATGTCCCCTGTGACCACCAAATCCCCCGGTAAACAATGCTCGACGATATAGGCATCCGCCTTGTCCGGCCCCGACTCGACCACCACCGCCTCGATCCACAAGATCCTGGGGGTTTCCATCCCCTTGTTGGCCACCAGGACGGTCCGCACCTTTCTTTTGACGATGGCCCGAAAGATCAATTCCTTGACCGCCCGTGGGCAGGCATCTCCATCAATGTAAAGCACAAAGGGGGCAAGGTCTGCCATGGATTCCAACCAATCGTTTTTTTAAAAGCCGACCACCGGCAAGGGTTACCTGGGCAACAACAAGGGCCGGAGCAGGGCCAAGAGGTTAGACTTGGAGAGAGGTTTGTTGATGTACCCGTCAAAAAGTTCCTCTTCGGTCACCTCCTCCAACTCCCGTTTGGAATAAGATGACAGCACCAGCACCCAGGGTCCGGGGGCCAGGGTCCGGCGGATCTCTCGGGTCGCCTCGACCCCGTTGAGAAGGGGCAGGTCGATGTCCATCAAAACCAAGTCGCAGTCTTGGGCCAGGGCGACCGCTTCGGTCCCGGTTTCAGCGATCTTAAAATGCAGGCCCAGCTCCTTGAGCACTTGGCCGGTGGTTTCCTGGTGCAGGTGGCTGTCTTCGGCCACCAAAACTTTGAGCCCCGCCAGTTTGGTCTTGAACTCCCGGTCCTCTTGTACCGACCCTTGGCACAGCTCCGAGGCCTCGCCCTTGGGCAGGGTGAACCAGAATCTGGTCCCTTGGCCCACCTTGGATTCCACCCCGATCTGCCCCCCGTTTTTGGCCACAAACTCGGCGCACAGGATCAGCCCCAACCCGGAGCCGCTTTCGCTGTGGGTCCCCAGGCTGGAATTCACCTTTTCCCCCAGCTTGAACAGCTTGCCCAACGTCTCTTCTGAAATCCCCACCCCGGTATCCTTGATGTTCACCTGCCAAAACTCTCCTAGCTCCTCCACCGATACCTCGATTCTGCCCCCCGGCTCGGTGAACTTGATTGAGTTGCTCAAAAGATTGCGCAGCACCAGGGTAACCAAGGCCGCATCTGCCGACACCACTTGGTCGAGCGGCTCCAGCTTGGCCAGCTGGATGTTTTTTTGTTTTGCCGCCCCTCCCAGGAGTCCAAAACAATCCTCCAGCGGTTGGGACAAACGGAAGTGGGTTTTGTGGAATTCAATCTCTTGGGATTGGCTTTGGGCCCAATTGAGCAGGTCGTCCAGGAGTTGTCTTGTCTTGATGGTGGTCTCTTGGATGGTCTGGTACAGCTCGTCGTCCAAGTCCGAAGGTTGGGTGAGGATCTCGTTGAACACCACCGCCAAACTGCCGATGGGGGCTCGCAGGTCGTGGCTGATGATCGAAAAAAACTTGTCTTTGGTTTCGTTGGCCAGCTCCAGCGCCTTGGTCCGCTCCCGCACCTTTCGTTCCAGCTCGGAAGTGTTGGCTTCGATGGTCCGGGCCATCTTGGCGAAACCTTCAGTGAGCCTGCCGATCTCGTCGTCTTGTCGGTCCAAGGAAGTAAAACTGTAGTCCCCCTGGGCCACTTGCCCCACCGCCACTTCCAGCTTGGCCAACCGGTCGAGGATCAGCCCTTTGATCATCATAAAGGACAGCGCCAACAACAAAAGCATGGTCAAAACCAACAGGCCCGCCGCAGGAAGAAAAATCTTGGCATCCGCCCAGATCCCCATTTGCAACAAGGATACATTGTACCAGCCGATCTCGGGGATATAGGCCATGCCAACCAAATATTCCTTTTGGTCCATCTCCAGCACCATCACCGCCACCTCTTGGGGGCTTTGTTGCAGCCGGTCCATCTGGCGGCGGAGTTCTTGTTTGTGTTTGTCGCTGTCTAACCGGTCAAACAGAGACTTGTGTTTTCCATGCCCTCTGCCGATGCTGTTATAATCGATCCAATCCGGGTCCTTGTGGGCTTGGATGGAGCCTTCGGTGTTGATAAAAAAGTTGCTGATCCCCTGTTCGGAATCGTTGATCACCTGACGGATAAAATGACCCAGGTCAAAGCCGGTCCCCACCACGCCCTTGGGGACCCCTTGGACCCAAATCAGGCAATTGATCCAAACCTTGGTGGTTTTTAGGACCTCATTGGGCTCAACATTTAAGGTACAGGTCTTGGGCTGTTCTAGGGTGTTATAGAACCAGCGGTCCGCAGGTTTTTGGGGGTCTAGGCGGTAACGAGGTTGGTCTGAATTAACGGAGCTGACATCACTAAAGTAGTAAACCTGTGAATCCATCAAGGCTAGAAAATAGCTTTTATCCACAGTTTGTTGGCGAAACTTTTCTAAAGCCGACAAGCCCTTAGCCTTGGCAGCGCCGTTTTGCTCGTTAGCCGCCCATGTGGTAATAGCCTCTGATTTCGCCAGCTTTTGGGTTAGCTCCAACTCTTGCAGGATCGGGTGGATGCTCCTTTCCTTGTCGTAAAGCACCTGCTTCTTGCCGAAACCTGTGCCCAATTGCAACTGGATCGACCGGAGCAGCACCGTCCCGGTCCCCAAGGCAACGGCCAGCGTAAAGGTAAAGCCCAAAAAGAGCAGGGCCAAAAATTTGCCTTGCAACCGCTTCAACATCGTGAAAAACCAACCCAAAAAACGCCCCTCCAGGCCCCGGAATGTCAAGTCCTTGAGCGGTTCAACCTACACCAACCCCCTGGGTTTGTCAAAGTCTGCAAGCTTTGGGGGAGAGTGCCGTTTTCAGAAGGCAGGCCCCCCCCAAAAAAAAGCCGGGGCTTTGGTCGAGAAATGAAATGAAATGGAAAGGAGAGGTTTTGGCTTTCACAAACCTAAGGACCTCCGCCCGTTGGGCCGGTCAAAAGGGCTTGGGCAAAAAGAACTGCATCCCTCCCTCGGATCAGTCCCACAGGTCATTTTAAAAAACCACCGCCCCACATATAGGCTCGCCAAGTGCTTGTTCCACTGTTTGTTGTTTGAAGGAATTCGTTGCCATCACCCCTCTTTCCCAGCCTCAACGCCCCCCGCCTCATAGCCCTTGAGGCTGGCCAGCAGCAGTTCCGCAAACCCAAAAATCTCTTCCAACTTCTCGATATCGTGCCAGACATCCTTCCTTGAGACATCGAGGGTTCCAAACCGTTTTCCCTTTTCGTTCGCCTTAAATCGACAGAGGGGCTTGCGGTTGTTGTCATCCAGCAACACCGAAAAATAACTTTGGGCATCCCGATAGGCGATCCGAGCAGGGTCCACCGCTTGGCGCAAAATCGCTCGAACGATTTGGAATACCTCCAGTTCCTCCAAGGTGGTTTCCAAAGCGGCACTGGCGGCGACCGGTGCCGGGGCATCCGTTGGGGCCGGAGCTGAAACGGGTTTGTTGAGCCGCAACCTCTCCCTGATCTGGTCATCCACGAACTGCAACAGGGCTTGGCTGACAATCTTTCCAAACTGGTCCCTTCTGGTCTGGGTCATCCTTCCGTTGTGAACCTTACCAGCGAGGAATTTTACGAAATCCTCATCTGCGGCCTTTGTCTGATTTTCAAAAATCGCCTTGATCTCTCGGGTGTACTTGAGTTCTACCGCCGCCGAAACCACCACCTCGGCGTTGAATTGGTCCTTACAAAACCGCTCCAATTCGGCGGGTACCGCTTCGGGAAGGTCGAGGAAACTAAACTCGAAGAAGGGCCGCTGGTCCATCTTGTTGGTTTCTTCGAGATCCGAATAAAACTTGTACTGAACCCCGTTGGTCAGGATCGCCACCGGAGTCTTCCTGGCGGCGAAGTAGCGGTAAAGCTGGGAAGCGTGTTCCACCGTCAACTCGGCGGCGGAGGCCTTGCACTCAATCAGGATGATGGGCTCCCCGTCCTTGAGGATTGCGTAGTCCACTCGCTCCCCCTTTTTGGTGCCAACATCCTGGGTGTACTCCGGCACCACTTCCGAGGGGTTAAAAACATCGTAGCCCAGAGCGGCCAGGAAAGGCAGGACAAAGGCCTGCTTGGCGGCTTCTTCGGTTTTGGTCTGATCGGCCTGTTTGGCGATCCTGCCCGCAAGGTCCTTGATCTTTTCAGTAAAAGCCATTTTGTTCCTGTTTTTTTGAAGGGTTGAGATGGTGGGTTTGAAGTCTGTTTTCCTTTACCAAACTACCCCCTCTTCCCCCAGCAATTCAATGCACGGCTCGGTCAAAGTCGGTCAAAATTGGGTACAAAACGGATGGGGTAATTTTTTGCTTTTTTTGCTCTCATTGACCCTTAATATACCGGGATCAGGAAAATATTTAAGCAAGGGGAGACAAAAGATTGCCGACTTTCCTGGCGACAAGAAAAGCCAGGGCAGAAGACATGCTGGCGATTGTGTTAGGTGCGGGTCTTGAACAGCTGGGGAGGGGGCAGCGAGGGCGAGATTTCCGATTATATGCCGTTGAATACCAACAAAACTTTACGTTTGCCCTGGCCGAACGAAAATTCGGTTCCAAAGGGGCAGGGGCCGCTGGTACCTGGAGCGGGATTTGAACCCGCACACCCTTACGGATAAGGGATTTTAAGTCCCTTGCGTCTACCTATTCCGCCATCCAGGCCCAGCGCTTGAGCCACTTGTTTAGCTCCTTGGTGGCCAAAAGTAAAGAGCCGCCGGGGACCGGAGTCTCCTTCGGGGGTCTGCCCTCGACCCCCTCGCCCTAAACCGTTTTCCCTGCGTCTTCTAGCGGATGCTACATCTTGGTAGTCCCCTGCCTGACACCGGCAGATTGACGAACCCTTCGGTTGCCGATAGACTGCACAAGCTTTTTTTGAGGCAAAACCCCAACCTACCACGGCCCGTGAACGGCCCTAAGTTGGCGGCAGTTTAAAGCTCAACCAGTTTAACCTCAAACGATTTAACCTCTCTAGCGGTTTGACCATGATTGAAGCCTATCTTGCACACCAGAAAGAACGGGAAGCCTTGGGCGTGCCGCCTCTTCCGCTGGACCCCAAACAAACCGAAGAGGTTTGCGCTTTGTTGGTTGCCCCTCCCAAAGGGAAAGAAGACTTCTTGTTTGACCTGATCGCCAACCGGGTCTCCCCTGGGGTGGACCCGGCGGCCGAAGTAAAAGCCCGGTTTTTGTCTGCCATTGCCAAGGGGGAGAAAAAGTCCCCGTTGATCAGCAAACAAAAGGCAGTGGAGCTTTTGGGTACCATGGTCGGCGGCTATAACATCACTCCTTTGGTGGAGCTGATCGACGACCAGGAACTGGCGGCCGATGCGGCTACCGCCTTGAAGGGATTGATCCTGGTGGCAGGCGGGTTTGACGTGATCAAACAAAAGGCCGAGGCCGGAAACGCCCAGGCCAAAGCGGTCATGGCCTCCTGGGCCAACGCCGAATGGTTCACCAACCGCCCTGAAGTGGCCGCTTCGGTCTCCGGTGTGGTTTACAAGGTGGACGGCGAGATCAACACCGACGACTTCTCTCCGGCCTCCGAAGCCTGGAGCCGCCCGGACATTCCGATGCACGCCAAGTCCATGGGGGTCAACCGCTTCCCCGAGGGGCTCAAGACCATCGAAGCTTGGCGAGCCGCCGGGAAAACCATCTTTTTTGTCGGCGACGTGGTAGGCACCGGGTCTTCCCGGAAGTCTGCGGCCAACAGCGTGCTCTGGCACACTGGCGACGACATCCCCTTTGTCCCCAACAAACGCCGGGGTGGGATCATCCTGGGTGGGGCCATTGCGCCCATCTTTTACAACACTGCCGAAGATTCTGGCTCTCTGCCGGTCCGGTGCGATGTTTCCAAGTTGTCCACCGGTCTGGAAATCACCGTGGACATCAAAAACAATCAGGTCTTAGATGGTAAAGGCTCTGTCTTGGCCAAAGGGGACATCACTCCGGGGTTGCTTGAAGAAGTCCGGGCTGGCGGTCGGGTGAACCTGATCATCGGCAAGGACCTGACCGACAAAGCCCGCAAGGCACTCAAGATGGGTCCCTCGACCCATTTTGTGGTGGAATCGGAAGTGCCCGCCCACAAAGGTGGCTTTTCCTTGGCCCAAAAAATGGTCGGCAAGGCCTGCGACCTTCCGGGGGTTTTGCCCGGCCAGAAGGTTCTGCCCCGGATGACCACCGTTGGGTCCCAGGACACCACCGGCCCGATGACCCGAGACGAGATGATGGAACTCGCCTGCCTGGGCTTCCAGGCGGACTTCGTGTTGCAGTCCTTTTGCCACACCGCCGCCTACCCCAAGGCTGCGGACATCAAAACCCACAAGACCTTGCCCAAGTTTATCACCAGCCGGGGCGGAGTTAGCCTCCGGCCTGGGGACGGGGTGATCCACTCTTGGTTGAACCGGATGTTGCTGCCGGATACGGTTGGCACCGGTGGTGACTCCCACACCCGCTTCCCGATCGGGATCAGTTTCCCGGCCGGTTCAGGTTTGGTGGCCTTCGCCGCCGCCACCGGCACCATGCCCTTGGACATGCCCGAATCGGTGTTGGTCCGCTTCAAAGGGAAGATGCAACCGGGGATTACCCTGCGAGACGTGGTCAACGCCATTCCCTACCAAGCGATCAAACAAGGGTTGATGACGGTAGAAAAGAAAGGCAAGAAAAACGTCTTCAATGGCCGGATCATGGAGATCGAAGGGTTGCCCAACTTGAGCATTGAGCAGGCCTTTGAGTTGACCGATGCCTCTGCCGAACGGAGCGCCGCTGCTTGTGCCATTGCCCTTTCCGAGGCTACGGTCGGTGAGTTCCTGCAAAGCAACGTGGCATTGATGAAGAAGATGATCAAAATGGGGTACCAAGACCCCAAGACCCTGCAAAAGCGGATCAACGAAGCGGAGGCTTGGCTCAAAAAGCCCAGCTTGATGAAGGCCGATGCCGATGCGCCCTACGCAGCGGTCATTGAGATCGACCTCAATACCATCACCGAACCGATCCTCGCTTGCCCCAACGACCCGGACGATGTCAAAACTCTCTCGGAAATCGGTGGGGACAAGGTGGACGAGGTGTTCATCGGTTCTTGTATGACCAACATCGGTCACTTCCGGGCCGCCGCTGAGATGCTCAAGGGCCAAGGCCAGTCCAAGGCGGTGCTTTGGGTCTGCCCACCGACCAGGATGGACCAGGAACAGTTGATTGCAGAAGGGTATTACTCCCATTTCGGGGCCGCAGGGGCTCGGATGGAAGTGCCGGGTTGTTCCCTTTGTATGGGCAACCAAGCGAGGGTAAAGGACAAGGCCACGGTGGTCTCGACTTCCACCAGGAACTTTGACAACCGTATGGGCAAAGACGCTCGGGTGTATCTGGCCAGCGCCGAACTGAGCGCCATGTGCGCCCTGTTGGGACGGTTGCCCACCAAAGAAGAGTACCTGGAGCTTTACAACAAAAACTTGGCCGGGAAGGAGAGCAAACTTTATGTTTACCTCGACTTCTCCAAGCTCGAAGAATACGCTTAAAAAACCCAAGACCTCCAAGAAAGGGGGAACCTCCGGGTTCCCCCTTTCTTTTTCACCAAAATTCCTTTGACCCATGAACCTACACCGCCTTGAAGTGGGCCTCAAGCCCCACCTGGAAGACCCCATCGGCAACAAAGTAGCCCAAAAATTCAAGACCCAGGGCTTCGCAGTTGAGGCCATTCGAGTGGTGGAGGTGTATCTGATCGAGTCCAACCAAATCAAGGACAAAGCGGCGCTCAACCAGCTCAACCAAAAACTTTTTTTGGACCCGGTGCTGCACCAGCTCGAGCCTTCCAGCCTGTTTGGTGACCGGTTGGACTTTGACTGGATGGTGGAAGTGAGCTTCAAGCCGGGCGTGACCGACAATGCCGGGAAGGTGGCCAAAGAAAACCTGGAACTGCTGCTGCCCAAGCCTTTTGGCCCTGGAGAAGGAGTGGCCAGTGCGCTGGCTTACCTGATCCAAGGGAAACTCTCCTTGGCGCAAGTGGAGCAAGCATCCGAGAAGATTTTGCTCAACAATCTGATCCAAAAAAAGATCGTCATCTCCAAAGCCGACTGGCCCCAAGAAAAGGCCAAACTCCACTACTTCCCGACCCCCAAAGTGGACGGGCTGGTGCAGGTTGAGCGGTTGGACTGTGGTTCGGTGGAAAAGGTGATGTTGCACTCCACCGAGCGGCTGTTGGCCCTTTCCCAGGCCGAAGCGGAAGTGATCACCGCCTATTACCAAGACCCCAAAGTTCTGGCCCACCGGGCGGAGATCGACCTAGGCCCGGTGCCGACCGATGTGGAACTGGAATGTATTGCCCAAACCTGGAGCGAACATTGTAAGCACAAGATTTTTAACGCTCAAGTTTCCTACCAAAACGAAAAAGGGGGGACCGAAGAGATTCGTTCCCTGTACAAAACCTACATCCAAGGTTCCACCAAAAAAATCCGCCAAAACCTTGGCTCCAAGGACTGGCTTTTGTCGGTGTTTAAGGACAATGCCGGGGTGGTTCGGTTTGACCCAGACTATTCCCTGGCCTTTAAGGTGGAAACCCACAACAGCCCTTCGGCCTTGGACCCCTTCGGCGGGGCCTTGACCGGGATTGTGGGAGTCAACCGGGACTCCTTTGGCACTGGCATGGGAGCCAAGCTGATCGCCAATACCGATGTCTTTTGTTTTGGCCCCTTGGACTACAACAAACCTTTGCCCAAAAAGTTGATGCACCCTACCCGCATCTTTGAGGGGGTCCGCAAAGGGGTGGAACATGGCGGGAACCAGTCAGGGATTCCCACCGTCAACGGAGCAATTTGTTTTGACGAGGGGTTTGTGGGCAAGCCGCTGGTCTTTTGTGGCACCCTTTCGGTGATGCCAGCCAAACACTTCGGGCGGCCTTCAGAAGAGAAGCAGGCCCATCCGGGGGACCACATCCTGATGGTCGGTGGCCGGATCGGCAAGGACGGAATCCACGGGGCGACCTTCTCCAGTCTGGCGCTGGACGAATCCAGCCCGGTTTCGGCGGTCCAAATCGGGGACCCGATCACCCAACGGCGGATGTTTGACTTCCTCTGGGCGGCCAAGGAAGAGGACCTGTTCACTTGCATCACCGACAACGGGGCCGGGGGGCTTTCCAGTTCGGTGGGCGAAATGGCCGAAGGGCCGGGCGGCGCAAAGCTGTACCTGGACAGGGCTCCGCTCAAATACGCTGGGTTGCAGCCCTGGGAGATCTTTGTTTCTGAGGCCCAAGAGCGCATGACCCTCTCGGTGCCGCCCCAAAAAGTGGCCAGGTTTTTGGCGCTGTCCCAAGAAATGTTGGTTGAATCCACCGACCTGGGGGAGTTCACCGATTCCGGCTACCTGGACCTGTTCTACCAAGGCAAGCCGGTAGCCAGCCTACAAATGGCTTTCCTCCACGACGGCCTTCCCCCCATGTCCATCCCCGCCCAATGGACCCCGCCGGCCCAAGTTCCGGTGGCCTTTGAGGTCCAGGAACTGGGCCAGATGGTCCGGCAGATCCTGGCTCGGCCCAATGTCTGCTCCAAAGAACGGGTGATCCGCCAGTATGACCACGAGGTGGGCGGCGGCTCGGTGATCAAGCCCTTGGGCGGCCTCAGCAACGATGGTCCCAACGATGGCGGCGTGATCCGGCCTGTACTCGAAAGCAACCGAGGGGTCGCCTTGTCCAACGGCATTTGCCCCAAGTTCTCCGCCCTGGACACCTACCACATGGCCGCCAACGCCATTGACGAAGCGATCCGCAACTTGGTTGCGGTGGGTGCGGACCCGGACCAAATCGTCGGGCTGGACAACTTTTGCTGGCCCGACCCGGTTCTTTCGGACAAAACCCCGGACGGCCCCTACAAAATGGCTCAGTTGGTCCGGGCTTGCCGGGCGATTAACGACTACTGTCTGGCCTTCGGGGTGCCTTGTATCTCCGGCAAGGACAGTATGAAAAACGATGCCAATCTGGACGGGAAAAAAATCTCCATCCAGCCGACCTTGCTCTTCTCGGGCCTGGGGATCGTGCCGGAGATCGGGCTTTGCCTGACCCATGATTTCAAGCGTCCGGGGGACTGGATTTATCTCCTGGGCCAAACCAAGGCGGAGCTGGGCGGCAGTGAGCTGTTCAGCCAGCTGGGGCTGTCCGGGGGCTTGGTGCCTCAGGTCGATGCAGTGACCGCCAAAGACCGGTACCAAAGGCTCCACCAAGCGATCAAAGCCAAGCGGTTGGCTTCGGTCCACGACTGTTCTGACGGAGGTTTGGCGGTCACCCTGGCCGAGTCCGCCTTTGGCGGCGGCTTGGGGGCCAAGCTGCAACTGGCCCCGCTCTTGGGCACCTCTGGCCTGAGCCCGGCGGAACTGCTGTTCAGCGAGTCCGCCAGCCGCCTTTTGGTCACCGTTGCGCCCCAACACCAACCGGCCTTTGAGGCCCTTTTTGCCGGTACCCCTTGCTACCCCTTGGGACTGGTGACCCAAGAACCGCAACTGGTCGCCCTCAACGGCCCCACTACCCTGTTTGACGAACCCTTGGACGGACTCAAGACGGCGTGGCAGGGGACGTTGGGGGGACGGCAGGCTTCAGCTATTGTCTTCTAGGTTTTGTTGACCTTGCAGGGTCTATCCTGCATAGAGCCAATGTCATAGCTGCTAGGGAGGTTTTCTATGACGAGAGCCTTTGCCGAGAACCAGTGGGAAAAGATGTATGCAGTTTTGTCCCCGGACCCTCGTGCCCACGCAGGGCACGAAGCGGACTGCCGATGTTTTCTTAGAAGGGGTTTTGTGGCTGGCCCGCAGCGGGGGGCAATGGCGGCTACTACCTGAAAAATATGGCAAATGGAACAGCGATTACAAACCGGTGGCAAGCCCACGGGGTTTTTGAGCGGCTCTTCTCCCATTTTAGCGCCGAGGCGGACCTGGAGAACCTGCGGATCGACAGTAGGGTGGTGCGGGCTCCTCCTTGCTCCGCCGGGGCCTTATAAAAGTAGCCCACCCCA